>Ga0299906_10000142_pt1 | contig 70559 bp, 55 predicted proteins | sample RVTome_14_FD_200259 | JGI IMG/M metagenome (GOLD analysis project Ga0299906, IMG submission 200259) | Soil microbial communities from uranium-contaminated site in the Upper Colorado River Basin, Wyoming, United States - RVT145D125 (version 2) ...
GCGGTGTGAAGCGGCGGTCGAAGAGCTGACCGGCCTCATCAAACAAGACGCCGGAGAACAGACGTGATGCCCGATCTGCCGAAGGTGATTCCGATTCTCGAATACGTCGTCGGCAAAGCCACAGAGCCCGGAGCTCCGGGCACGCCCTGCCCGCCGCTCGCTGACCCTCATGCTGGCGAGGCTGAGCTTCGACTCTGTGGCGTTACCGGGGAGGAGCCCACTCCCCCGCTTTTTCTTCGTACCCGCTGACAATGTTGTAGAACATGCTGAGCGGCAGCGCCACGATCGCCTCGAGCCAGTCGTTCTCCATGATCCAGCGACGGATGTTGCTCTCGCCCTGCCCGGCGTCGCCGGTGAAGAGCGACGACCCGTTGTGCACTTCGGCGATGCGGCTGCCGAGCTCCGTGCCGCGCTTCATCTTCGACAGCATGTTGGCCAGGAAGAGCAGTTGGCCGTCGCTCGAGCGGGCGAGCAGCGAGAATTCCGGGTCGTCGCCGTGCGTGACGATGCCGGCGCGATCGAGGGACTCGTTCAGGTCGAGGACGGCCTGCTTGGTGGGCTCGAGCACGGCGTCGAGGCGGCGCAGCACCGTCATGGGGAGGATGACGTCGCGGTACTTGCCGCGCACGTAGAGATCGCGCAGCACGTCGTCGGCGATGCCCCAGATGAAGTTGGTGATCCGCGATCAGGAGGTCCCGTACCCGCTTGTCCGCCACGTCGATTTCGAAGCGTTCGACCGCGGCGATCAGCTCGTCGCGCTTCAAATGTTCCAGGATCTGGCGCTTGGTCAAGGTCCTCCTCCATCCGGGCTCTCGGGCCAGATGATACCGTAGCTCATCCGTCTCCAAGTCCTGCTGCGCGGCGATCATCGCGGTTCGTCGACGGCTCAGCTCCGGGCGCAAGGCCGAGTGCGCTCCGAGGGACGGACGGAAGGACGCCGCCCATCGTCGTCGACGTCTTGTGCATGTGCCTGGGCTTGGCTCTCATCCTGCTGCACCTGGTGCCGAGCTCCAGCTCCGGTCACCTGCCGCGAACGGGGGCGGTGGTCGCCGGTCTCGGGACCGTGGCGCGCGCGAGCGCACTCCACCGGCCAAGCATCGCCAGCACTGGCCAAGACGGCGCTACGGCTCCACTACCACCCGTGGTCTCAGCCTCAGCCGCACTTCCTCGTAGATGGGGATCTCGACGCCTGGGGCCACTTCGAGGGTCACCAGCAGGCCGTAGGGCACCTTGTCGGCCAGCTTGGGGGCGTGCTCGCGGCAACTGACCTTGACCGCCAGGTGGTCGTCGGCCGTGAACGCCGCCGCCTTGGCTCCCTCGAAGACCTCGTGCTGGAGCGTGCCGCGACCGGTCGTGCGACCGTCGGCTTCGCAGCCTTTCACTGCCAACAGCTCCTTTAGCTCGGTGCGCCCCGGCGGCTCGAACCAGAGCTGAGCACGCCGATAGCGGCGGTCGCGGGGATGGATTGGCGTGAGCCAGGCCAAGGTGATCACCAGGCGCTTCCAGACCGGCTTCCCGCTCAAGCTCGGAGGGAGGGGTACGAGGTAGATGTGCCCTTCTTCGGCGGCCAGCTCATTCCAGCCGACGAGTGTGACCCGCTCCTCCTGGCAGCTCGTGACGCGTTCCTGGTCGGCAAAGCCGTAGCCGAGGAGCCGCCCCATGGTTGCCCGTGAGGCACGAGATCTGTCCGGCCCGGCGAGCAGCTCTCTGAGAACCTCCGGCGCCTCGCCCCAGAGAGCACCGTGAGCCAGGAACGCCTTGAGCAGAGGGGCCAGATACCGGCGGCCGGGCGGTTGGTTGAGATCGTTTCCGTCGAGGAGCTCCGGGAAGCGCTCGCAGACTCGGGCGGCGGCGCGGCTGGCCAGGGCCGCGGCGTTGCTCGTGCCACAGAGATACCGGGTGGCCGAAAGCTCGCCGGGTTGGGCGCCAGGCGCAGCCGCCCGCTGCCCCGGAGGAAAGGCCGTTACCTTGCTGGGCGTCAGCACCGTCACACCGCCTGAGGAGCCGGGCGGCACATCGAAGAGCTGGCGGCCTGAGGGAAAGAGGACATCGGGCTTGATCGCGCGTCCCACGCCCGGGCCGACCGCGCTCACCGGGCTCGGGAGGCGTAGGCCATCGCGGTCGAGGGGGCAAGGGTCGAGCCGCCGGCCTGGGGAGAACGCTCCGGCGTTATCGGCGTGCTCGCCTCCGGCGGTGAAGGCGTTGGTGGCCTCAGCCGGAGCGAGGAGCCGGCGCAGATGCGCGTCGCTCCAGAGGGCCTGGTAGACGAGCCGGCGCAGCGCCGCGCCTTCAGGGAGGCCGGCACTCCGTGGAGGAGCGCTCAGGCGCAGCGGGCTCGCATGGTTGCCGGCGCTGACGACGACCAGCAGGCCGTACTTCCAAGCGAGCCAGTCCAGCAGGCGTGCCCAGGGGCTGATGAAGCGGTCGAAGGGGCGGCAGCGGTCGCCGACGAGAGGTTGAGGATCTGGACTGTCGGTGCGGCAGGAGGCTCGGCGCCATTGCCCTCGAAGAGGCGCCGCACCGCCTGGTGGAAGAGATCCACCAGCAACAAATGCTCCGGCACTTGCTCCGGCGGCGGTTCGATCGGCCAAGGGACCGGTCTCAGGATCGGCCGGACATAGAGGCGCGACCCGAGTGGCGTGCCACCTTCGCCAAGGTCGCCATGGAGGATAAGAGACGCCATGGCGGTGCCGTGCCTGCGGTGGTGCGCCGGGACCTCCGATGCCCAGCCTTCCGGGTCATCGACTTCCAGCCGCCCGGCGAGAAGGGCGTGCCCCTCCAGTGGAAGTCCATCGAAGAGCGCCACGATCGGCGGCCCCGGCTCTGCTGCCCCTGGTGATCCCGGGGGCGGGCCGGATGGCCCCGGCGCATCGGCACTGGGCACCGCCAGGACCTGGCCGACCGGCCGCAGAAACATCACCTCGTCGCACTTGACCAGGGCGACGTCGAGGCTCTCCAGCAGGGCCTCCGCCAGGGTGCTCGGCACCTCCGCGAGGAGGCCGTGGTAGGCGATGTCGTCGATCACCGACTGGGCCAGGACTCGTCCGCCCCCGCCCTCGACGACTCGCCGCACGATCTGCTCCCTGAGCGTGCGATCTGTAGGGTCGCGGCGGTACCAGAGCTCCAGCTCCGCCCGCACGGACTCGGGGCTCGCCTGAAGGCGTTCCCGCCAATCGTCCAGGATCCCTGTCTCCCGGATGCGGTCTTCAGGGCCCCAGAACCGGATCTCCTTGAGGTGCGCGAAAGCTGTCTTGAAGGGTGCGAGTCTCCGTGCGAACGGCGCCGCCCGGTCCCTCCGATACCGCTCCCAGAGCGACAGCAACGCCTCGACCGCCCGCCGATCGGTCATCACCAGGTACAGGCACCCCGAGAGCTGTTTCTTCGGGTCCCGAGCGTCCTGGAAATCCTCGTCCGGCGGAATGAGCTCCTCCTCGACCTCGCCGAGCCACTCCATCTCTGGAATTTGCTTCACGGCATTCACGAAGCGGTCCACCGAGCCGATGGTCTCGATGACCAGCGCCAGCTCCGGCTCCGCGCCCGCCAGCTCGGCCCGCAGCTCGATCCCCTTCCTCTCGAAGGCTTCCAGGAGCCGAGGGAGCTTGGGTCCGATGCGCTCCACCTGGCGGGCGTGAGGCGGTAGGCGGACCTTGGAGAAGCCGCCTCCCCTCTTGGACCGGCCCGCGGCCTCGGGAGCCGGGAGGGGGAGCAGCGGAAGCCGGCGGGAAGGATGCTCCGCCACTCAGCGCCTCTTCTGATTCCTCTCCGGCGACGGCGCGTACCTCGCCCGCCACTGGGTGAGGCGCTCCCGGAGGAGGGCTTCCGGATCGGAGTCCGGCGCGGTCAGGACGTGGCGCCGCTGGACGTCCAGGGCAAACTCCTCAATCTCGCCGAAGCTGGCGCCCACCAGGTCCCCGGCCAAGTCCGCGACCGGCTTGCCCAGGCAGAGCCGGGTCCGTTCCTGGAAGCGGCGCAGCCACGCCTCAATCGCCGCCCGGTCGGGATGGGGCAGGTGGAGCCGGAGCTGGAAGCGACGCCACACCGCCCGGTCCAGGAGCTCCGGGTGGTTGGTCGCCGTCACCACCACGACATGGGTTGGCAGGTGGTCGATCTGCAGCAGGAGGGTGCTCACCACCCGCTTGATCTCGCCCGTCTCGTGCTCGTCGCCTCGCTCCTTGCCGAGGGTGTCGAACTCGTCGAAGAAGAGGACGCACCGCCGGGTGCGGACGGAATCGAAGAGCCTTTGGAGACGCGAGGAGGTCTCGCCGAGGTAGCTCGCCACGACCGCCTCGTAGCGCACCACAAAGAGGGAGACCATGAGCGCCTGCGCCAAGGCCTCGGCCAGGGTGGTCTTGCCGTCCCCCGGGGGACCGGCGAGTAGGACGCGGTTGCGCGGTTCCAGGTTGTAGCTGCGAAGCAGCTCGGCCCGGTGCTGCTCCTCTACCAGCTCGGTGACCGCGGCCCGTACCGCCGGTGGGAGCACAAGGTCGTCGAGAGTCCGCTCGGGCAATATCTCCAGCACCTGCTGGCTCGGCGTTGCCCCCGGGCGCTGCAGCGCTTCGCCGCCTCCAGGTCCGGCGCCGTTGCGGAGCGCCTCCTCGAGCCGGGCGGCGAACACGTGGTGCTGCTTGGTGCGCTCCTCGGCGGCGAGGGCCTCGGCGGTCTTGCGGAAGAGGGCCTGGTCGCCCCGGCTGGCGGACCGGACAAGGCGAACCAAGAGGTCAGCGCGTGCCATGGGAGGTTCGTCCCGGGTAAGCGTCGCGGGGTCGCGGTGGATCGGTTGTGCACCAGCAATCTAGCATGGACGGGCGAGCGTTGGCGGGTGGGCCTTCGCTCCTGCTCACCCTATCAGGACAGGGGTACCTGCCGGCATCCAGATCAACGGCATCGAGCGGGAACAGCTCAAGCGTCTTCAGCGGCCGGGGCGGCCCGGGCCGCCCACCAGGGACGCGAGACGTCGTTCCCATGGTGTAGGGTAAGGCCGCCCATGGAAAACCCGAGAACGAAAGCCCTCGTCGCCGCGCTCGCGCTCGCCGGGGGCGCCGCCGTCGCGCAGCCCCCGCCGCCGGCCGCGTCGACGCCCCTGTCGCCGCGCAACGCGAACTACTCGATCGACGCCCGGCTCGAACCCGCGACGCGCCTCTTGACCGGGCGCCAGGTGCTGAGCTGGCGCAACCTCCGCGAGACGCCGACCGGCGAGCTGCGCTTCCACCTCTACTGGAACGCCTTCCGCAACGACCAGAGCACCTGGCTGCGCGAGGACCGCCTGCGCGGCCGCTCCGACGTCGAGGACCCTGAGGACGACGACTGGGGCTACCTGGTGGTCGACGGCATCCGCCTCGTGGACGGAGGACCGGCGCCGGACGCCGCCGCGCTGCCGTCCGACCTCGCTCCCGACCGCCTGGTGCTCGCCGGCGCCGAGCTGCCGGCGCGCTACGAAGCGCCCGACGACGGCAACCCCCACGACCGCACCGTGCTGGTGGTCGACCTGCCGCGGCCGGTGGGGCCGGGCGAGACCGTGGACGTCGAGCTCGAATGGCGCGCCAAGGTGCCGCGGACCTTCGCGCGCACCGGCGTGCGCGGCGAGTACTACTTCGTGGCCCACTGGTTCCCCAAGCTCGGCGTCTACGAGGACGACGGCTGGAGCTGCCGTCAATTCCACGCCGCCACCGAGTTCTACTCCGACTACGGCAGCTACGACGTGCGCCTCACCCTGCCCGACCGCTTCGTGGTCGGCGCCACCGGCCGCGAGGTGGAGCGGGCGGCCCACGGCGACGGCACCACCACCCACCGCTACGTGCAGGACGACGTGCACGCCTTCACCTGGACGGCGAGCCCCGACTACCTCGTGCGCGAGGCTCGTTTCGAGGTCCACGGCCTGCCGCCGGTGGACCTGCGGCTGCTCTACCAGGGCGAGCGCGCGCACCAGGCCGAGCGCCATCTCGACGCCACGCGGGCGGCCCTCGAGCACTACGGCAAGTGGTACGGCGCCTATCCCTACGGCCACGTCACGATCGTCGACCCGGCCTGGGGCAGCGGCGCCGGGGGCATGGAGTACCCCACGCTCTTCACCGCCGGCACCCGGATCTCGCGCCCCTTCGGCGGCGGCTCGCCGGAGAAGGTGACGATCCACGAGGCGGGCCATCAGTTCTGGTACGGCATCGTGGGCAACGACGAATTCGAGCACGCCTGGCTCGACGAGGGCCTCAACACCTTCTCGACCGCCCGCGCCTACGAGGCGGCCTACGGCGAGAGCCGCTATACGAAGAGCTACCTCGACCCGCCCGGCACCGACCTCGGCGGCTTCGTGACCGTGCTCTTCGGCGACGTGCGCGAGAGCCGCGCCGTCGACGGCAACCGCTGGGGGCGCTTCGTCAGGAACCGCGCCGCCACCGCCGGTCCCCAGTCGGACCCCACCTACCGCTACTTCCCGCCCCGCGCTTCCGACCTCAGCTACGCCAAGACCTCCCTGTGGCTCGCCACCCTCGAGCGCCACCTCGGCTGGGACGCCCTGCAAGGGATCCTCTCGACCTTCTTCGAGCGCTGGAAGTTCCGCCACCCGCGGCCGGAGGACTTCTTCGCCGTGGCCGACGAGGTCGCCGGCCAGGACCTCGGCTGGTTCTTCGACCAGGTCTACGGCAGCTCGGTCGCCTTCGACTACGCCGTCGACTCGGTGAAGTCGTCGCCGGTCTTCCTCGAGGGCTTCGTCGAAGGGGAGGCCGGCGAGCTCGAGCTGCGCTCGGCGCCGAAAGACGGGGACGGGGACGAGGACGACGACGCCAGGCTCTACCGCACCGAGGTGGTGGTGCGGCGCCACGGCGAGGGCGTCTTCCCGCTCGAGCTCCTGCTCGTCTACGCGGACGGCCGCGAGTCGCGCCACGCCTGGGACGGGCGCGAGCGCTGGAAGCTCTTCGTGGAGGAGGGCCCGGCGAAGCTCGACTACGCGGCCCTCGACCCCGAGCGCGTGCTGCTGCTCGACCTCGACTACAGCAACAACAGCCTCCTGCGCAAGCCGCGGCCGGACTTCGCTTCCCGCAAATGGGCCGCCGCCTGGATGGTCTGGCTGCAGGACTTCCTCAGCGCCTTCACCTTCTTCGTCTAGGGGACCATCGAGATGACCGCCATCCGCTCCATCGCCGAGGGCGTGCGCCGCGTCGCGCGCTCGCCCAAGCTGATCGCCGGGCTGTGGCTCGTCAGCGTCGCGGCGGCGCTGCCCGCGGCGCTCGTGATGCGGGAAGTCCTCGCCGAATCGATCGGCGGCAGCCTTTTCCACGCGTCCCTTTCCGAGGGCTTCGACGACGACTGGTACGCCGAATTCGAGGCCGAGGCGAAGACGGGCCTGGCGAGGACCTTCGGCCCCGGCGTGATCGGCGTCGGCGCCGTCTACGACAACCTCGAGGCCTGGTGGAGCGGCCGGCTGTTCACCGACTTCCCGGTGGGCCTGGTGTCGCTCGGCGTCGCCTACGCCCTGCTGTGGACGTTCCTGGCCGGCGGCGTCCTCGACCGGCTGGCCGGGCACTCTGCGCGTCCGGGCGGCCTGGCGGGCTTCCTCGCCGCGTGCGGGCGCACGTTCGGCAGCTTCCTGCTGCTGGCGCTGGCCTCGGGCGTCGCCTACGCGCTGATCTACCTCCTGGGCAGGCGCCTCTACGGCTGGATCGAGGACTCGGCCCGCGACGTCACCAGCGAACGGACGGTGCTCCTGCGGGTCCTGCTGGCGGCGGCCCTCGTCGTGGCGCTCTTGCACCTGGTGCGGATGGTCTTCGACTACGCCCGGATCGCGGTCTACAGCGACGGCGTCTCGGCCTTGCGCGGCCTGCGCCGAGGCGTCGCTTTCGTGGCCGCGCGCCCCGGACGGACGGCGGCGGTCTACGCCGGGCTCGGGCTGGTGGCGCTGCTGCTCGTCGCCGTCTACGCCGGCGTCGCCCCGGGCGCCGGGGCGTCGAGCGCGCTCACCGTCGTCCTCGCCTTCCTGGTCTCGCAGCTCTACCTGGTGGCCCGGCTGGCGGTTCGCCTGAGCGTGCTGGGGGCCGAGCTCCACCTCTTCCGTTCCTCGTGATTCGGCGCCCGATCTGGTGTATCTTCAGGATGCACTCCCCCTCGGAGTCGAGATGCGCCCGATCACCGCCAGTGATTTGATGAACCCCGCCGTCCTCGTGGTCGGCGACGACCTGTCGCTGCGGGATCTCGCCGCGTTCCTCGCGGAGAACGAGATCACCGGCGCGCCGGTCGAGAACGGCTCCGGCGAGCTCGTGGGCGTGGTCTCGATGGTCGACGTCGCCCGCGCCGTCGCCGCCGGCGAGACGGCAAAGCGGGTGGCCGACGTCATGACGCCGGAGGTCTACCACGTGACGGAGGACGCCACCGTCTCCGAGATCGCCTCGCTCATGATCGACCACCACCTCCACCGGCTGCTGGTCACCCGCGACGACGAGCCCGTGGGCATCATCTCGACGTCGGACCTGCTCGGGCTGCTGATCGACGACGACTGAGCGGTCTCCGGGAATCGCTTGAACGCGTCCGCCGAGGCGGCTACAATGGCCACAGGAGGTTGGCGATGGTCACCGTGAACACCCGGATCTTGAAGGACCGCCTTTCCAGCTATCTCCATCGAGCCGAGGAAGGCGAGCGCGTGGTCGTCCTGCGTGACGGCAAGCCCGTGGCGGCCCTGGTTTCCCTGAGAGATCTTCCTGCGGACGACGAGGAAGGACGTCTCGCGGCCTTGGAGTCGCGCGGATTGCTGATTCGGCCGCGAAACGGACGGGCGACCGGGTTCCGAGCTCCGAGAGTCCCGGCACGCGGTAAATCGGCATCCGAGATGGTGATCGAGGATCGTCGGTGATCGTCTTCCTCGATACCAGCGCCCTGGTCAAGCTCTACGTCGTCGAGGCCGGCTCTCAGGCCCTCCTGTCGCGCATCGAGAACGCCGTCGTGGCGGTCTCGCAACTGACGTACGGGGAGACCCATGCCACGTTCGCCAGGCGGCTCCGGGAGGGCCTCCTCACAGCGAAAGAGCATCAGATGCTGACCTCCGGTTTCGAGGACGACTGGAGGACGCTCATCCGAATTCCGTTCAGCGACGATGTGCTCGCACAGGTCCCCGTCCTGTGTCAACGGCATCCGTTGCGAGGTGCCGACGCGATGCAGCTCGCGTGCGCCGCGATGCTACGTTCCGAGAACGTCGAGGTACTCTTCGCAACCAGCGACCAGCGGCTACTGGCGGCAGCCAGAGCCGAGACCCTCGCAGTCTTCGATCCCGAGAAGGACGATTGACAGGCGGCGGCCGAGGCGCTAGTCTTCGCCTTCGGTCGGGCAGCGATCGGTCGGCTGGGGGGAGAAGTCCATGAAGGTTCGCTTTGACCGCCTGGGCGACGAGCCCTACGTCTGGCACGAGGCCCTCGCCGTTGCAACCGACGAGCTCGAGAACCCCGAGGTGCTCGCCGTCGGCGAGGTCGACTGCCGCGGGCGCATCACGCGAACGCTTCCGGGCTTCCTCCTCCGCATGGCGCTGTCGTACGAGCAGACCGTGAGCTGCACGCGCTGCCTCGGACCGGTGCCCTCGCCGATCGACTCGCAGCTCGATCTGTACGTGCTCGTTGAAGAAGTGGAAGGGGCGACGGCAGCCCAGGCGCCGGAGCACCGGCTGGCCGAGCAGGACCTCGGTCTCCTGGTCCTGACGAGCCCCGTCCTCGAGACCCGGCCGCTGGTGGTGGAGCAGGTGCAGCTCAACGTACCCATGAAGTCGCTGTGCCGCGACGAGTGCGCCGGGCTGTGCGCCACCTGCGGCGCCGACCTGAACGCCGGCCCGTGCGAGTGCCGGCCGCAGCTCGATCCGCGCTGGGCCGCCCTGGCCGGTTGGAAGAAACATCACGGCGACGCCTGAGCAAGAGGTTCGAACCATGCCAAATCCCAAACGACGACATTCCAAGGCGCGCCGCGACAAGCGCCGCGCTCACGACTTCCTGGAGCGGCCGGGCATCTCGGTCTGCCCCAACTGCGGCGAGAGCAAGCTGCCGCACCGCGTGTGCGCGTCGTGCGGCCAGTACCGCGGCCGCGACGTGATCGAGGGCAACGAGAAGCTCTAGCTCCGGACCGGCCGCCGCGCTGTGCCGACCGGCTCTCTTCAAGGACGATCTGGCCCCGCGATGCAGATTGCCGTCGACGCCATGGGCGGCGACTACGCGCCGCGCTCCGCCGTGGAAGGCGCCTTCCAGGCGGCCATGGCCGACGGCGTGCGCGTGGTGCTGGTAGGCGAGGAGGGGCGGTTGGCGGCCGAGCTGGCAAGGCTCGGCGACCACCAGGGCCGGCTCACCATCGAGCCCGCCGACCAGACGGTGGCCATGGAGGAGCGGGCGGTGGCGGTGCGCAAGAAGCGCAACGCCTCGGTGCGCGTGGCGGCGCGGCTGGTCAAGGAAGGACGGGCCCAGGCGATGGTCACCGCGGGTCATACCGGGGCCGCGCTGATCGCCGCCAAGACGGTGATCGGCACCATCCCGGGCGTGGCGCGGCCGGCCCTGGCCGCGGTTTTCCCCAACCGCCGCGGCCGCACCGTGGTGCTCGACGTCGGCGCCAACGTCTCCACCAAGGCGGCGCACCTGCGCCAGTTCGCGGTCATGGGACACTTCTACGCCCAGGAGATCCTGCACACGCCGTCGCCGCGCATCGGCTTGATGTCGGTGGGCTCGGAAGAGGGCAAGGGCACCGAGCTCACCCGCGAGGTCGCCAGCGTGCTGCGCCAGACCGGCCTCAACTTCCTGGGCAACGTCGAGGGCGACGACGTGTTCCGCGGCACGGTGGACGTGGTGGTGTGCGACGGCTTCGTGGGCAACGTGGTTCTCAAGACGTCGGAGGCCCTGGTGGCCTACCTGCTGGCGGTGCTCAAGAGCCAGATGGGGGGCAGCGTGCGCTCGCGGCTGGGTTATATGCTGGCGCGCGACGCCTTCGGCGACATCGCCCGCCGCACCGATTGGAGCGAGTACGGCGCCGCGCCGCTCCTGGGCCTGCGCGGCGGCTGCCTGATCGGGCACGGACGCTCGAACGCCAAGGCGATCGCCAACGCGGTGCGGCGCGCCGTGGAGTTCTGCGCCGCCGACCTGCACAACAAGATCAGCGCCAAGATGATGGTGCTCCACGCCCAGGAGAAAGAGCTGTTGGGTTGAGGCCGCCGATGAGCACGAAGAAGAAGATCGCGTTCCTCTTTCCCGGCCAGGGCTCCCAGGCCGTGGGCATGGGAAAGGTGTGGGCCGAAGCGTTCACCGCGGCCAGGCACGCCTTCGAAGAAGCCGACGACGCTCTCGGCTTCCACCTCACGCGCCTGTGCTGGCAAGGCCCGGAGGAGGACCTGCAACTGACCGAGAACACCCAGCCGGCGATCCTCGCGTGCTCGATCGCGCTCCACCGCGTGGTGGCCGAGGCCGGGCTCGCGCCGGCCGCCGTGGCCGGCCACAGCCTCGGCGAGTACTCGGCCCTGGTGGCGGCCGGGGCGCTGGAATTCCCCGCCGCCCTCTCCCTGGTGAGGAGCCGCGGCCGCTTCATGCAGGAGGCGGTGCCGGTGGGCGCGGGCGCCATGGCGGCCCTCATGGGCCTGGAGGCCGAGGTGGTGCGCGAGCTGGTGGCCGCGGCCTCGACCGGCGAGGAGGCCTGCGCCGTGGCCAACTACAACTCGCCGCTGCAGACGGTGATCTCGGGCCACGCCGCGGCGGTCGAGCGCGCGGTGGCGCTGGCCGCGGCGCGCGGCGTCAAGAAGGCCAAGCTGCTGCCGGTGTCGGCGCCCTTCCACTCGCCGCTGATGCGGCCGGCGCGCGAGCGGCTGGCGCCGCTGCTGGCCGACGCCGCCTTCCGCGATCCCGCGGCGCCGGTGGTGACCAACGTCGACGCCGCTCCGGCGAGAACCGGCGAGGCGGCGCGCGACGCCCTGGTGCGCCAGGTCGACGGCCCGGTGCGCTGGACCGAGTCGATCCAATGGATGGCCGGCGAGGGCGTCGAGGCCTTCGTCGAGGTCGGGCCGGGCAACGTGCTGACGGGCCTCGGCCGGCGCATCGAGAAAGACGCCCGGTGGCTCGCGCTGCCCAGGCCCGAGGCCCTCGACAAGCTGCTGGCCGAGATCTGATACGGAAACGAGAGGAGAGACCATGTTCAGACTGGACGGCAAGACCGCCCTCGTGACCGGCGCTTCCCAGGGCATCGGCGAGGCCGTGGCCCGGCGCCTGGCCGGGCAGGGGGCGCGGGTGATCGTGGCGGCGCGCGGGCTCGCCAGGCTCGAGGAGGTGGCGGCGGCCATCCGCGCCGGCGGCGGCGAGGCCCTGCCCCTCCCCCTCGACCTCTCGCGGCCCGCGGCGGTCGGCGAGCAGCTCGCCGCGCTGCCCGAGGACTGGAAGGCGATCGACGTCGTCGTCAACAACGCCGGCATCACCCGCGACGCGCTCTTCGCCCGCATGAGCCTCGAGCAGTGGGAGGAGGTGCTGCGCGTGAACCTGACCGGGGCCTACGCGGTGACCCGCGAGCTGGTGCGCGGCATGATGCGGCGGCGCTGGGGCCGGATCGTCTTCGTCTCCTCGGTGGTGGGCCTGATGGGCAATGCCGGTCAGGCCAACTACGCGGCCTCGAAGGCGGGGCTGATCGGGCTCGCCAAGTCGCTGGCGCACGAGCTCGGCGGCCGCAACGTCACCGCCAACGTGGTGGCGCCCGGCTTCGTGGAGACGGCGATGACCGGCGATCTCGACGAGAAGACGCGCCAGAAGCTCTCGGAAGCGATCCTGCTGCGCCGCTTCGGCGCCGTCGACGACGTCGCCGCCGCCGTCGTCTACCTGGCCAGCGAAGAGGCCGGCTACGTGACCGGCGAGGTCCTGAACGTGTCGGGGGGCATGTACGTCTAGCTAGGTCCGATGGACTCCCCCGGGCCTTTGTGCTAGAAACCCTGGGTTCATTCAGCTACGAACAGGAGGAAACAGCCGATGTCTGTCGCCGATAAAGTCACGAGCATCATCGCCGAGCAACTGGGGGTCGATTCCGAAGAAGTGACCCCGGGGTCCAGCTTCACCGACGACCTGGGCGCCGATTCCCTCGACATCGTCGAGCTGGTGATGGCCTTCGAGGAGGAGTTCGGCATCGAGATCCCCGACGAGGACTCGGAGAAGATCGCCAAGGTGCAGGACGCGATCGACTACATCCAGGCGCACGCGGACGCGGAAGCCTAGGGAGAGCGTCCGTTGAGCCGCAATCAGCGACGACGGGTCGTCGTCACCGGCGTCGGCCTCGTCTCGCCCCTCGGCATCGGCACTGAAGCGACCTGGGAGGGCCTGATGCAGGGGCGCAGCGGCATCGCCCCGGTGACCCGTTTCGAGATGACGCAGGAGTGGCCCACGCGCATCGCCGGCGAGGTCCGCGGCTTCGATCCCGAGCCCTTCTTCCCCAAGAAGGAGATCAAGAAGACCGACGTCTTCATCCAGTACGCCATGGCGGCGTCGCAGTTCGCCCTCGAGGATTCGGGGCTGGTGATCGACGCCGCCAACGGTCACCGGGTGGGCGTGGTGATCGGCTCGGGGATCGGCGGCCTGCCGGTGATCGAGGAGACCCACAAGGTCCTGCTCGAGCGCGGCCCGGGCCGGGTGTCGCCGTTCTTCATCCCGGCGCTGATCGTCAACCTGGCGGCCGGCCACGTGTCGATCCGCTTCGGCGCCAAGGGTCCGAACACGGCTCCGGCGACCGCCTGCACGACGGGCCTCCACGCCATCGGCGACGCCTTCCGGCTGATCCGGCAGGGCGAGGCCGACGCCATGGTCACCGGCGGCACCGAGGCGGTGATCACGCCGCTGGCCTTCGCCGGCTTCTCGGCGATGCGGGCGCTGTCCACCCGCAACGACGAGCCCGAGAAGGCGTCGCGGCCCTGGGACAAGGACCGCGACGGCTTCGTGATCGGCGAAGGCGCGGGCATCGTGGTGCTCGAGGAGCTCGAGCACGCGCGGCGCCGCGGCGCCCGCGTCCGCGCCGAGGTGGTGGGCTACGGCATGGGCGCCGACGCCTACCACATCTCGGCCCCGGATCCGAGCGGCGACGGGGCGGTCCGGGTAATGCGCGCGGCGCTCGCCGACGCCGGCCTCGAGCCGCGGCAGATCGGCTACGTGAACGCCCATGGCACCTCGACCCAGCTCGGCGACATCGCGGAGGTGAGGGCGGTCCACGAGGTCTTCGGCGAGCACGCCCGGCGCCTCGCCGTCTCCTCCACCAAGTCGGCCACCGGCCATCTGCTGGGCGCGGCGGGCGGCCTCGAGTCGGGCATCCTGGCGCTGGCGCTGGAGCGTCAGGTGCTGCCGGCGACCCTCAACCTCGACGAGCCCGACCCCGAGGCCGACCTCGACTTCGTGCCCCACACGCCGCGGCCGGTGGAGCTCGAGTACGCCCTGACCAACTCCTTCGGCTTCGGCGGCACCAACGGGGCGCTGATCATGCGCCGTCACCAGGAATCGTGACCTCACCGGCCCCGGACCCGCCGCCCGAGGATCCCTCCCCGGAGCCCTCGCCGCGCCTGCCGCTCGGCACCCGGATCTCGCTCTATTACATCCTCGTCTTCGTGCTCCTCCTGCTGCTCGGGCCGCTGCTGGCCGCGCTGCTCGTCAAGCCCGACCAGCTCGCGGCGTGGCGGGCCGGCGAGGCGGTTCCGGAGCTGAAGATCTGGCTGTGGATCGAGGCGCTGCTGGCGGTGCCGGTGGCGGTGGCGACGATCGGCTTCGTCCGCCTGGTGGACCGCAAGCCCCTGCACGCGATCGGGGCCCTCTGGCCGCCGGGCCGCGGCGGCCAGGCCGGCCTCCACCTGGGGGCGGCCGTGGGCTCCGCGGCGGCGATTCTCGGCGTCTGGTACCTGGGCGCGGGCCTGGTGGCGCGCTTCGACGTCACGGCCTCGCCCGAGGCTCCGGGCGCCGGCGAGCTGGCGGCCTACGCCCTCGGCTTTCTGGCCGCGGCCGCGCTCGAGGAGTGGATCCTGCGCGGCTACATCTATTCGGCGTTGCGCGAGCGCCTGTCCTGGGTCCACGCCGGGGGCATCGCCGCCCTGCTCTTCGTCCTGCCCCAGCTCGCGGGCACCGGCGTCACCGCGCCGGGCCTGGTCTCGGCGTTCCTGCTCGGCATGACGCTGGCGGCGCTGCGCGAGCTCACCGGGAGCCTGTGGACCGGCGTGGCCTTCCACGGCGGCTGGAACTTCCTGATGGGCTGCGTGCTGGCGTTGCCGGTCAGCGGCAACCGCCTGCCGAGCCCGCGGCGGGTGGAGGTCACCGGCTCCGAGGCGTGGACCGGCGGCGCCTACGGGCCGGAGGGGAGCTGGCTCATGGTGGCGCTGCTGCTGCTCGCCGTGGCCGGCCTCGCGGGCGTCCTCGGAGGGGGTGAAGAGTCGGACGGGTCGGACGGGTCGGACGCGTCGGACGCCTCAGACTGACCCCGTGAGCCCCGACACGTCGGAGTCCTTCTCGCGCGCCATCTCGAGCGCCGCCTCGTAGTCCTCCGTGTGCCCGGTGGCGCGCGCCGCGATGGCCAATAACAACACTCCCTCGGCGCTCTCGAGGTCGCCGCGCCGCAGGATCGCCTTGCGCAGGAGCTTGTAGGCGCGCTCGGGGTCGCCGGAGCGGATCGCCAGGCGTGCCTCGAGCGTCCTGAGCTGATTGCCGAGCCAGTAGCGGCTGGCGCTCGTGACGAGCTTCTCCGCCTCCGCAAAGGCGGCGCGGGCCTCGCCGAGGCGGTCGCGGTCGAGGTGGATCCGGGCGAGCTGCACGTGGACGCGGGCGTCGAGCTGCCGGCCCTCCGCCTTCTGACCCTCGCGGTCCGAGCGCCCGTAGGCCGGACCGCTAGAGGTCTCGGCCGCCAACGCCTGGCGGTAGAGAGTCTCGGCCTGGTCGAGGTCGCCCGCCGCGGCGGCGTCCAAACCCTGGTAGTAGAGCATCCTCTTCGGATGGCGCCGCTCGTTGAAGAACCGGCCGAAGACCTCGCTGTTCTTGTCGAGCCAGAGCTCCTTGGGCTCGAAGTCGGATTCGAAGCGGATGTCGGTCGTCTGGCCCCGCAGCAGCAGGTGGCCCGTGAGATAGGCGTTGCCCGAGACCTTCGGGTCGAGCTTCTCCCGTTTGTGGACCTCGCTCGCGCCCGACGCCGGGTTGAAGACCGCGATCACGACCGGGACCACCAGGCTGGAGCCGGCGACGTCGACCTGGTCGAGGCGTTCGCGGCCCACGTCGAACGAGCCGTCGTCCTTCTCGAGCACCCGGTACCGGTGGCGATAGGGAGACTCCTGCCGCGCCACTCCCTCGACCAACCACTTGCCCTCGGGCGTCGGTTGGAAGTCGTAGGTGTAATACACCTCGGGGAGGCCGCTGCCGTAGATGAACTGCTTGGCGAAGCCGTCCAGGTCCTGATCCGAGATGCGCTCGATCAGCTCGATGAACGTCGCGGTCGACACGGCGCGGAACGAGACGGCCTCGACCATGGCCCGGAGGACCTTGAGGAACGCGTCCTCCCGGTAGTGACGCGACAACATGTCGAGCACCACCGCGCCTTTCTTGTACACGATGGCCTCGTAGGCGGCGCCGGAGCGGCTCGAGACCAGCCGCTCGCCGAGCACCAGCGGTCCGATCGACTCGATCGGCCGGCCGTCCGCCGTGCTGCTGGTCAGGGCCGCCTGCCAGCCGGTCGTGGGGCCGATGAGCACCGACGTCTTGCCGACCAGCCGATTCCTGGCGTAGAGCACGGCGGCGTAGTTCGCCATCGCCTCGCTGATCCACTGGTCGCGGTAGCTTTCCCAGGCCACCAGGTGGCCCCACCACTGGTGGGCGAGCTCGTGGGCGATCACCGTGCGGCGGTCCTCGAGACCGAGGTAGACCGACCACCAATCGGTCTCGGTCATGTTGAGGGTCGAGAGCGTCACGAAGCCGAGGAAGCTCTGCGAGAAATCCCGCGGCGCCGTCACCAGCGCCAGCTCGTCGAGGGGGAAGGGGCCGAAGCTCTCCTCGAAGAAGCCGAGCGCGTCGACGACCGTCGACAGGATCTCCTCCCGGCCCTCCTTGGGCAGCACGGAGTAGATGAGCGGGTCCAGCGACAAGGTGACGTCCACGTGGCCCGCCCGGTCGGTCAGGGTCTTGAACCGGCCCACCTCGAAGCTGAAGCCGAAGGTGGGATGGTCGAGGCGCCGGCGCTCGAAACGTCGCCGGCCGCCGGCCTCCTCGCCGCCGTCGACCCGGGCGCCGCCGGCCACCAGGTCGAGCTTGGCGGGCCAGTGGAAGGTGACGTCGTACCTGGCGAGGTCGACGCTGCCGGTGTGCGGGTACCAATTCGTCGTATGGCTCAGGAGATAGGTGTTGGAAACGCCCTTCTCGATCACGTGGCCAGAGTACTCGAGCTCGAGCACCAGCGGCACGTCCGGCGCCGGCGCCGCGGCGAGCAGGACGACGACCTCGGTCCCCGCCTGGTGGAAGAAGAGCTCCGAGGTCTCGCCTTGCAGGCGAGCGTGCTCGATCTTCAGGTCGGAGTGGACCTCCAGCTCGACGATCAGGGCCGCGTTCGACAGCGCACGGAGATGGATCCGGGCGCGGCCCCTGAGCTCGAGATCCGGCTCGGACAGCTCGACGTCCAGCTCGTAGAGCTCGGGCTCGAAGGGCTGCCGGCCCGCAGCGGCCTCGCCGTCCGGCCGGCGCAGCGAGGACGACACCCAGGTATCCCACTGCCCGAGGTCGTCGACCGCCAAGCCCAGGAGCCGGCCGCGGCGCTGCGACTTGTGGAGCGCCCTCGCCAGCTTGCGCTTCTCCTTCTCCGTCGCGTCGAGCGGCGTGAACTGCCCCAGAGTCACCTGCTCCGGCGCGTCGGGCTCGAAGAGATAGAGGAACTCGCCGAGATCCTCGCTGCGGAACCAACCCGCGAAGTAGCCCTGGTAGAAGGGGTCGGCGAGCGCGTCGCGCAGCAGGGCGGTCTCCACCCCGAGCAGGCGGCGCTCGGCGCGCGCCCGCCAACGGTCATAGAGCTCCTGGGCATGGCCTTTGGCGGCCGCGTCCACGGCGGCGAGAGGGCGGTTGTAGATGGCCTCGGACGCCGCGTCGATGGCGACGACGAGCACCGCCTCCTGGATGGGCTCGTCGAGGCGGGGATTGCCGGTGAAGAGCTCCAACTGCCCGGCTTCGACGTCGTCGGGCGGCTCGATGACCAGCCGCGCCTCGCCCACGAAGACCATTTCCACCACCCGTCCGCCCACGGGCGAGGAGGGAAAGAACGTCCCGCGTTCGATCCTGAGCTCCGCCAGCCCGGCCTGGAGGTTGAGCCTTCCGACCTCGACGGCCCGGTCCGTGTCGAGGCGGCTGTCATGCACCTCCCGCAGCAGGGCGGCCGGGTCGACGCCGGCGGCGGCGGCGGGGACCAGAAGGGCCAGGGCGACCAAGTAGGCGATCCTGCTCATCGTCGATCTCCCGTGAAAACGCCACAACATGATGAGTCTCAGATACCGGACGTCGGCGGCTTGTTTAGTCTCGGCGCGCGGCATTCTCTCACGCCGCGAACCACACCGGACAGCGCGCGCGGTGGAGCATGTCCTGGGCGTGGTCGTGGGTGAAGAAGCGGCGCACCACGCCGCGGGCGTGCCGCCCCATGACGATCACGCCGGGCTCGAGCCGCAGCGCCGACGCCACCAGGGCGTCCGTGACCCGCCCGGTCTCGACCGAGCTGTCGACGCGGCCCGCCAGGTCCGCCGGCACCATGGCCTCCAGACGTCCGCGGCTCGCCTCGAGCTTGCCGGCGTCGTCCTTGGGGGCCACGTGCAGCAGGTGCAGGCGCACCGAGAGCTGGCGGGCGAGGTCAAAGGCGTAGCGCACCGCCCGGTCGCCGGAGTCCGAGAAGTCGGTGGGCACCAGCAGGACGGGGACGCCGCCGTCCGCCGGCCGCAGCCGGAGGCACGGGGCCTCGCCCTGGCAGTCACGGATCGTCAGCACCGGGCACGGGCAGCTCTCGATGATGCGGTCGGCCACCGACGCGTGCTCTTCGGTCGCCCAGCCGTGGCTTCCGAGCACCAGCAGGTCGGCCGGAAGCTGGTCGACGAGGTGGAGCAGCACCGGCACCACCAGGCCGCGGCTGATCACCGCTTCGGCGGCGACGGACTTCGGAATGCGGGCCAGCAGCTCGTTCATGTGCTGGTCGGCGCGCGCCTCGACGTCCTCGGCCAGGGCATGGGTCTGCTCCCATTCCCACGCCCGCGTCCACGCGGGCGGCGCGAGGTCGCGGTTGTGATGGAGCACGAGGCGGGCGCCGAAGGTCTCGCACAGCTCCACGGCCACGTCGAGCTCGCGGTCGGAAAGCGTCGAGAAGTCGACGGGGCAGAGGACGGTGCGGATCGTGGGGGTCGGGGCGTCGGTCGGGGTCATGGGCACCTCCCGGTCTCGGAGGGTTCGCGGGTCCCTCTCATGGTGGCCCGAGACCTGTGAGGGGCGCAACGTTCTTCAAGGTAGGAGGCGCCCCTCCCGGCGGGCTGGCCCGTTCACGTCGTGGGGGGGGGGGGGCCCCGCCCCCCCCCCCCCCCCACGACCCGGACCGATTACTGCGAGCGGATGTCGATCGAGCCGTTGACCGTTTCGAGGTCGACGCGGGCGCCGCCGGAGCCGACGGTGCCGGAGAGCGAACGGCCGACGCCGTAGCGCTCGCGCTTCTCGTCGAGCCCGAAGTCGTTGCGGATCCGGCCGTGGACGGTCTCGGCCCGGACGTCGGCGTTGGCGCCGGCCGGCAGCACCACCTCGACGCGGCCGTTGACCGACTCGAGGCTCACGTCGCTGCCGGGGCGCAGCCGGTCGAGGGTGACCTCGATGGTGCCGTTGACGGTCTCGAGCTCGAGGTCGCCGCCGAGCCCGGAGGCGATCAGGTCGCCGTTGACCAGCGAGGCGTTGACGTCGCCCTCGACGCCGCGGATCTCGAGGTCGCCGTTGACCAGCTCGACGGCGTCGAGGCGGGCCTGGCGCGGCACCCAGAGGCGGTACTCGACCTCGCCGCCGGAATCGCGCCAGAAGCCGCGGCCCGAGTCCTCGTAGTCGGTCTCGACGTGGATGCTCCGCTGCGAGGCGTCGATGCGCACCTTCATGCGCTCGAGGCCGGCGCGGCTCTGGGCCTTCTTCGTGTACTCGACCTTGACCTCGGCCGAGTCCCAGGCCTGGATCTCGACGCGGCCGTTGACGTTGTCGAGGCTCACCCGCCCGTCGGGGCTGAGGGCGAAGGTCTCGGCGAAGTCCTCCTCGAGGGCCGCCGCGCTCCACGGCAGGCCGAGCAGGACGAGCAGGGCCACCAGGGCCGGAACCTTGAGCTTACGGGTCATGACGGGTGTCTCCTTCCTTGCTGAGCAGGAGCGCGGGGCGCTCGATTCGCTCTCTGAGATGCCGGAGGAGAAGGGCGGGTTTGAATCCGCTCGCGCCGTCGTCAACACCGCAGGTAGTCGCCCTGCCAGTCCTTGATCTCCTGCTTGATGGCCTTGCGGCTGGTGAGCTCGCCGGCGAGCACCCGCCGCACCAGGTCGGGCAGCTCGCCGTCGCCGGCGAAGCGCAGCGCCACCATCTGGCCCGAGGTCAGCTCGCCGATCCTCCGGCGCAGGTCGTCCGGCAGCACCTCGGCCAGGTGCAGGCGCATCTCGAGGCGGATCACCCGGTCCTGGACGGTGAGCGGGAAGATGCGCACGTGGAAGAACAGCAGGAGCAGCGCCACCGCCAGGAGCAGCGCCACCACGCCGCCGCCGGACGGCGCCGCGATCAACGCCCAGATCGACCACCCGAGGTTGATCACCAGGATTCCGAAGGTGACGAAGTGGTAGGTGGGGACGAATCTGGCGTGGTTTTCGTACGTCTGCGGTTTTCTCTCAGCCATGGCTTGACCTCCTTCGACTCGAGTCGTTCCCGCTGCTCGGGCAGGCGCGCGGACAGGTTGTGCGGGCGGCGGCGAACGGCAACGATAGCACGCGCACGGGCGGCGCGGTATCTCCATCGCGCCGGAGCTTCGATATGATGGACCGGGTCGCGCGCTGTTCGTGCGAAAGATGGTCTGATGTCGAAAGAGCTCTTGCTGGAAGTGCCCGCCCGGCTCCAGGCGACGGGCACGGGCCAGATCGCCGGCCCGGCCCGGCTCGCCAACCACGATTTCTCGCAGTGGCGCTGCCGGTGCCGGCTGGAAGCGGTCGGCGGCCGCGGCGCGGCCTTCGAGTTCGCGCGCGACGGCGCGGCGCGGCTGGAGCTGCCCGCCGACGCCGCGGGCACCCTGGTCGGCGCCGTCGAGCTCGCCGAGCCCGACGGCGGCACGCACCTGGTCGGCGCGTTCCAGCTCACCGTCGAGCCGGACCGCGGCCAGAGCGAGCGCGCCGTGGTCTACCAGCCCCTGACCGGCTACGGCCGGCCCGCCAGCGGCGCCCTGGTGGCCGACAAGGTGATGCTGCGCATCCCGCTGGCGGCCGAGCGCGCCAGCCGCGCCGTGCCCCTGGCCGACCTCCTGACCCGCGAACGGTGCCTGCAACTGCCCAACCGCGGCGACGGCAACGCCCGGGTCTTGTCCGTCCACGCCGGCGAGACCACGGTGCTGGGCCGCTGCTACGCCTCGCAGCTCCGGGGCCAGGCCCGCGGGTATCTCGAACGGCTCGGGGAAAGCTCCATCCACTGGGTCACGCTGTGGGACGACCGCTGGGTCAACAAGCTCTCGGCCCGCCTGCGCTACCGCGACGCGGACGGCCGGGAGAGCCTCGAGATCCGCAACGTCACCGACTACTCCCAGGCCCGCAACGACCTCCTGGTGACCACTCGCCGCCAGGATGGGCAACAGGGCGAGCAGCGGCTGGCGCCGGGCAAGTCCCTCGGCGTGCCGCTGGCGGCGCAGACCCTGGTGACGGTCGGCGTCGGCGAGGGCGAGCACCGCCGCCAGCTCGTCGCCTGCCGTTTCGTCGAGGCCCGCCTGGGCAAGCTCGAGGTGCGGATTCCGGCGTTCAAGACCGAGCGCAGCGAGTTCCGCTTCCCGCCCGAGGATCCGGCGGCGCTGACGATGCACTTCCTCGGCATCTGGCTGCCCCTGCCGCTCGAGCGCCTGGAGCACCTCCTCACCCTGGCGCAAGAGCCCCTGGCCCTCTCCTTTCCCCGCGAGGCGGTTTACCTGTGGATCCGCTACCGCCATGCCCGTAAGATGTTGACGGTGACCAGCAACGAATCGCTTCAGGACGGCCTCGCCAAGTAGGTCCCCCACCGCAGGCGGCGGCTTGACGGCGGCGTTAAGATCCCGTCATGAACGATCTCAACGCGACCCTGCTCGAAGTCACGGTGCGCATCGCCAAGCGCAGCCGCGGCCTGCGCCACGCCTATCTCGAGAAGGTGCGCCGGGCCGGCGAGCGCGGGCCGCGGCGCTTCGAGCTCGCGTGCTCGAACCTGGCCCACGGCTTCGCCGGTTGCGCCCAGGAAGACAAGCGGTCGCTCAGGGAGACGCTGCGGCCGAACGTCGGCATCGTCACCGCCTACAACGACATGCTCTCGGCCCACCAACCGTTCGAGAGCTTTCCCGAGCAGATCCGCCGGGCCGTGCGCGCCGGCGGCGGCGTCGCCCAGGTCGCCGGCGGCGTGCCCGCCATGTGCGACGGCATCACCCAGGGCCAGGCGGGCATGGAGCTCTCCCTGTGGAGCCGCGACGTCATCGCGCTGGCGACCGCGGTGGCCCTGTCGCACGACCTGTTCGACGGCGTGGTCTGTCTCGGCGTGTGCGACAAGATCGTGCCCGGTCTGCTGATCGGCGCGCTCGCCTTCGGCCACCTGCCGGTGGTCTTCATGCCGGCGGGGCCGATGCCGTCCGGGCTCTCCAACGCCGAGAAGGCGAAAGTCCGCGAGCGGTTCGCGGCCGGCGAGATCGGCGAGCGCGAGCTCCTCGAAGCCGAGGCGGCGTCGTACCACTCGCCGGGCACGTGCACGTTCTACGGCACCGCCAACAGCAACCAGATGCTCATGGAAGTGATGGGGCTCCAGCTTCCCGTAGCCTCCTTCGCCAATCCGGGGACGCCGCTGCGCGACGCGCTCACCGCGGCGGCGGGCAAGCGGGTCACCGCGCTCACCCGCCTCGGCGACGAATACACGCCGCTCGCCGAGGTCGTCGACGAGCGCGCCATCGCCAACGCCATCGTCGGGCTGCTGGCCACCGGCGGCTCGACCAACCACACGATCCACCTGGTGGCGATCGCCCGCGCCGCCGGCATCCTCCTCGACTGGAGCGACTTCGACGCGCTCTCCCGCGTCGTGCCGCTGCTCGCCCGCGTCTACCCCAACGGTCTCGCCGACGTGAACCAGTTCCACGCCGCCGGCGGCCTCGCCTTCGTCATCGGCGAGCTCCTCGACGCCGGGCTGCTGCACCCCGACGTGAAGACGGTCGCGGGCGGCGGGCTCGCGCCCTACCGCCGCGAGGTCCGGCTCGGCCGCGGCGGCGAGCTGGTGAGCGCGCCGCCGGCGCGCGCCGGCCGCGATCCCAGCGTGCTGCGGCCGGTGGGCGACGCCTTCCAGCCCTCCGGCGGCCTGCGCGTGGTCGAGGGCAACCTCGGCCGCGCCGTCGTCAAGACCTCGGCGGTGGCGGCGAAGCACCGCCGGGTGCGGGCGCCGGCCCTCGTCTTCGAGCGGCCGGACGACCTCAAGCGCTCCTTCGACGCCGGCGAGCTCGAGGGCGACTTCGTGGCGGTGCTGCGCTTCCAGGGCCCGCGCGCCAACGGCATGCCCGAGCTGCACCAACTGATGCCGTGGCTCGGCGTCTTGCAGGACCGCGGCCACCGGGTGGCGCTGGTGACCGACGGGCGTCTTTCCGGGGCCTCGGGCAAGGTGCTCTCGGCCATCCACGTCACCCCCGAAGCGGCCGCCGGCGGCCCCCTGGCCAAAGTCGTCGACGGCGACTTCATCGTCATCGACCCCGAGCGTGGCGTGCTCGCGGCCGAGGTCGAGAAGCCCGAGTGGCGCAAGCGGCCGCTGGCCAGAGCGAACCTGCACGCCCACCGCGAGGGCATGGGCCGCGAGTACTTCGCCAACTTCCGCCTGAACGCCACCAGCGCCGCGGAGGGCGCGATGACCTTCGGCCTCTCCGAGATCGGCGTCACCGTCGAATCGCAGCAGGAGGCGCCGGAGGACGACGAGTACGCCGTCCTCGGCTGGTAGCTATCCGCGAGCTATCCCCCCAGGTAGGACGACTCCATCCCTCGGGGTATAGGCCGCGCGGGCGGCGCCGGCCTAGGGTAAGGGCATGAGCGTCGCGACGATCACCTCCCGCGTCCTGGAAGCCGAGGCGGCCTTCCTCGACGCCTACCCCGACTACACACAGACCGTGGCGCTCGACCGCCTGCGCGAGCGGGAGTTCTCGCGCCTCGACGCGCAGGGCCACGTCTACCTCGACTACACCGGCGGCGGCCTCTACGGCGCGACCCAGATCCGCCGCCACATGGAGCTCCTGCTCACCCGCATCTTCGGCAATCCGCACTCGGCCAACCCGGCGTCGGCCGCCACCACCGAGCTCGTCGAGCGTTGCCGCCGGCACGTGCTCGACTACTTCCGGGCCTCGCCCGAGGAATACGTCCTGATCTTCACGGCCAACGCCAGCCAGGCCTTGAAGCTGGTCGGCGAGTCGTATCCCTTCGCGGCCGGCGACCAGTTCCTGCTCACCTTCGACAACCACAACTCGGTCAACGGCATCCGCGAGTTCGACCGCGCCCACGGCGCGCGCACGATCTACGTCCCGCTCGCCCTGCCCGACATGCGGGTGGCCGACGAGGTGCTGGAGCGCCACCTCGAGCTCGCCGCCCCCGGCCGTCACAACCTCTTCGCCTACCCGGCGCAGTCGAACTTCTCGGGCGTCCGGCACCCGCTGGAGTGGATCGCCAGGGCGCGTCGCCGGGGCTGGGACGTGCTGCTCGACGCCGCGGCCTTCGTGCCCACCAACCGCCTCGACCTGTCGCTCTACCATCCCGACTACGTGGCGTTGTCGTTCTACAAGATGTTCGGCTACCCCACCGGAGTCGGCGCCCTGATCGCGCGCCGCGAGGCCCTCGCCAAGCTCCACCGCCCGTGGTTCGCCGGCGGCACCATCACCGTCGCCTCGGTGCAGGCCGACCGCCACTTCCTGGCGCCGGGCGCCGAGGCCTTCGAGGACGGCACCCTTGACTACGCGAGCCTGCCGGCGGTGAGCTTCGGCCTCGAGTTGCTCGAGGAGATCGGCATCGAGCGCATCGGCCGGCGGGTGCGCTGCCTCACCGGCTGGCTGCTCGCGCGGCTCGCCGCCCTGCGCCACGCCGGCGGCCGTCCGCTGGTGCGGATCTTCGGCCCCGCCGACGTCGAGGGGCGCGGCGGCACCGTGGCGATGAACTTCTACGACGAGGCCGGCCGCGTCATCGACCACCAGGTCGTCGAGCTCGAGGCGGGCCGGCGCGGCATCTCGCTGCGCACGGGCTGCTTTTGCAATCCCGGCGCCGGCGAGGCCGCCCTCGGCCTGACCCGCGACGGGATCGCGGCCTGCATGAGCGGCGAGGAGCGCATCACCTACGAGGAGTTCCGCGGCTGCATCGACGCCGAGAGCACCGGCGCGGTGCGCGTCTCGATGGGCCTGGCGTCGACCTTCGCCGACGTCTGGCGCTTCTACGAGCTGGCGGAGTCGTTCCGCTCTGGCGCGGGCCACTCAGCTCAGTGACTTGACCCTTCCGCCAGATGGCCGTAATCTCGGCCTATGAAGCTCGCGAATCCCTCCCAACCGGGTGGCGACTTGCCGATGTCCATTCCTGGGGAGACGAAATGACTCGAAGACATCACAGTACCTTTGGCGCGGTGGACGAGGTGAAGAAGGCGAACCTGTTGAGGGCGCTCGAGTTGGCGCGGCTGCACGACATCGCGCCGGCAATTGCCTTCGAGATCATCTCCGCCTATGATCGCGGTATCGCAGGGGTCGAATTCGAGGATCTGGGCGCCTCTTGGAGTAGAACGGAGGAGATCGATCGTCTCTACGAGGAGCTGGGAAACCTCCGATTGAAGGCCGCTCAACCGTCCGTCGCCCAAGAAGAGGTCAGGGAAAAGTTGAGCCGCTTACGCAAGCTGCAAGCAGAAGAGACAGCGGAGATGCGACAGCGACTTCGCGAACGAATGCCGTTCGAGCCCGGCTCTGGCAGAGCGGCACTGGAAAAGGCCAAGCGGCTGCTGTTGCGATGATAGTACTCCCGGCCCGAACCTCTCCACCGGATGAGCCGTTCGAGGCACGGCATCATCCCCGAGCCGCGGACGGTCCGGGTGGCTACAGAGTGTACCGGTCCTGCCTGCGGTGGGAATTCGGCTTCACCTGTCCCTACTGCCTGCTCCATGAAGCCGACTTTGCATGGTCGGGTGCGGAAGGGTTGGGTGTGTTTTGGATCGAGCACTATCACTCGATTAGCGAGACGGCAGACCTTTCGAATGACTACAAGAACTGCATTTACTCCTGCCGGTTCTGCAATCGGGCGCGATCTGCGCTCCCGGTGCTCGATGATCTCGGCAGGCGATTGTTGAATCCGCGCGTCGACACGTGGTCGGATCATTTCGTCCGATCCAAAGATCACCTTCAGCCACGTGCTGGCGATACGGACGCCGAATACACATGTGACGCTTACGACGCCAATGACGAGAGAAAGGTCTTCCTGAGGGCAACGCGCCGAGACATCCTCGAGGAAAGCCTTGATCTGCTGGAAGAGGGACAAGAAGTGATCGAGAGTCTCCTTCGCGAAGAAGACGTGGATTTGCTGTTAGCGGCGGCAGAGCTGCGAAGATACGTACACTTGGCGCGATTCATCGTTGAACGTTTCGCGGCTGTTCCCGCGGATGCAGAAGTTCCATGCCGCTGTGGTCAGGAAAGCCCGACGCTACCTCCGGGATTGAGGAAGCAGTGCCATGAGGTCACCACTCTCGGTTCCGGCACGTAGCCTGATAGCAAAGACATTAGCCTCGACCAGGGCACCAGCCTAGCATTCCGGCGCTTTCCCGTCAATTTGTCGGCGCCATGTCGGAGCCGTTCTCCGGCGCTTCTACGATCTGGCGGAGTCGTTCTGCTCGTCGTCGACGAGCCCGTCGGCGAGCGTCTGAGTCCAGAGCCTGGGAATCGCCCCGCGCAGCACGCCGCCGTCGCCGTCGGCGAGGAAGCGGGCCACGGTGACGACGAAGCCGCGGTAGCGCGGCAGCACGTAGCCCTCGCCCTCGCAGGCCGACGCCTGGGCGGCGCCGAGCCGCACCTCCCGCCGCGTCAGGAGCTCGGCGATCTGCGCGTCGTCGAGGTCGACGACGTTGCGCCGGGCGAGACGGCCGAGCTTGCGCGCCAGGGCGCTCGCCGGGCGGGGGAACGCGCTCTTGGTGCTGAAGAAAGGCATGCCGAGCGCCCACACCGGCGGCCTCGGGGGAAGCTCGAGGCCGCGGCCGGCGATCGACGCACGCTTCGCGCTGGCGCGGAAGATCGCCACGTCGTCGAATATCGCCCGCGGGACGCCGAAACGCGCCTCGAGCTCGGCGAGGAAGCGCTCGGCGTCGAACCTCTCGACCACCTCCGCCACCGGCCGCGGCGCATGCTTGGCGCGACGGCCCTCGTCCGCGCCGGCGTCCGCCGCCGACTTCTCGAGCACGGCGATGAAGAAGCCGCCGGTGTCGTTCTGGTGGGGATAGATGCGCATCGCGCCGGCGAGCTGCGGGTCGTAGGTCTCGCCGCGCCACTCGGTGATCCCGGGCGAGGTCACCAGCCCCGGAATGCGCGCCGGAAGCACCCGCACGGCGGAGCCCGAGGGCGGCCGGCGCAGCACCTTGTCGACCACCGCCTCGTTCTCCTCCGGCGCGTAGGTGCAGGTGGCGTAGACGATCCGGCCGCCGGGCCGGCAGAGCTGCACGGCCTTGTGCAGGATCGCCACCTGGGTGTTGTGGCGCCAGCCCGGGCGCCACGAGCGCAGGAGGATCGCCGGGTTCTTGCGCACCGTGCCCTCGCAGGAGCAGGGCACGTCGGCCAGCACCCGGTCGAAGGTGCCCACGGCGCGAGGGAGGTTGCCGGCGTCCTGGTGGAGGATGGCGATGCTCGTCACGCCGAGACGCTCGACGCTCTGGGAGATCAGCCCCACGCGGTAGGAATTCGCGTCGACGGCGAGCACCGTGCCGCGGTCCTCCATGCGCACCGCGGCCTGCACCGTCTTGTTGCCCGGCGCCGCGCAGAGGTCGATCAGGCGCTCGCCGGGGCGCGGGTCGAGGAGGGGGATCGGCATCATCGACACCTCCTCCTGGATGTGGAAGAGGCCGAGCAGACGCCCGAGGCTGCGGCCCGGCGCGCAGCCGGCCGGCAGCCGGAAGCCGCCCGGCAGCCATGAGATGGGCTCGGCCTCGATGCCGTCGGCCGCCAGGTAGCCGGAAAGCTCGCCCGGCGTGACGCGCAAGGTGTTGGTCCAGATCGTCGGACGCAGGGGACGGACCTGGTACGCGGCGAAAGCGTCCCAATCGCCGACCAGGTCGCGGTAACGTTCGAGGGAAAGGAGGTCCATGCAGGGGAAGCCGTTGGTCATACGGCGCGGGTCGGCCGCGCCCGGCCCAACCTACCACGCCGCGAAGCGGGATACTCGTCCCGCAGGGACGGTGGAGAGATAGCCAGGGATTTCAATCCCTGGCTACCCGCCGCGGTGTTAGAGTGGCACCTCTCATGAAACCTCAAGGAGACAGAACATGGACCCGATCCGCATCGGGCTGATGGGATTCGGGAGGATCGGCCGCAGCCTCTTCCGCATCCTCTACGACAGCGACGACGTCGAGGTGGCGGCGATCAGCGACGTGGCCGATCCCGCGGGCCTCGAATACCTCCTGCGCTTCGACACCATCTTCGGCCGCTTCCCCACCGAGGTCAGCGTCAGGAACGGCTTCCTCTACGCGGCGGGACGCCAGGTCCCCATGCTCTCGGCCGCCGATCCCGAGGACGTCGCCTGGGGCGACCACGGGGTCGACGTGGTGGTCTCGGCCACCGGCAAGCACCGCAGCCGCCGCGAGCTCGAGGGCCACCTCGAGCGCGGCGCGCGGCGGGTGATCCTGTGCTCGCCGCCGAGCGACCCGCCCGACCTGACGGTGGTGATGGGGGTCAACGACGACCGGCTCGAGACGCGGCACCGCATCGTCTCCAACTCCTCGTGCACGGCCCACGCCGCGGCGCCGATGGTCAAGATCCTCGCCCGCGCCTTCGGCATCCGCCGCGCCTTCCTCTCGACCGTCCACGCCTACACCAACCAGCAGCGCCTGGCCGACGTGCCGGACGAGGACCCGCGCCGCGGACGCGCCGCCGCCGAGAACATCATCCCCCAGGAGACCAACGCGGCGCAGCTCGTCATGGAGCTGCTGCCCGAGCTCGCGGGGCGGGTCATCGGCAAGGCGATCAACGTGCCGGTGGCCAACGGCTCGGTCGTCGACCTGGTGTGCTGGCACGACAAGCCGGTCACCGTCGAGGCGGTCAACGAGGTGGTGCGCACCGCCGCCGCCAGCCCCCCCTGGCAGGGCATCGTCGAGTACGAGGACGAGCCCATCGTCTCCAGCGACGTCATCCGCACCCCCTACTCGGGCGTCTTCGATTCCAAGTCCACCATGGTCCTGGGCGGGAACGTCTCCAAGACCCTCACCTGGTTCGACAACAGTTGGGGCTACACCCACCGGGTGGTCGACCTGATCCGCCGGTTCCGGACCCTCGACCGGGCCGCGTCCCTCAAGGAGGCCGCGTCATGACCGTGCCCCCCCCGATCCCCTCCAAGGGGACCGTACGCGTCGGCATCAACGGCTTCGGCCGCATCGGCCGCACCGTCTTCCGTATCCTGAGCGAGCGCGACGACGTCGAGGTCGTGGCGATCAACGACCTGTTCGACAACGAGCTCCTCGCCTACCTGCTGAAGTACGACACCGTGATGCGGATCTTCCCGCGCAAGGTCGAGGCCGACGCCGACGCCATCTACGTCGACGGCCGCAAGGTGGAGATGACGGCGTTCCGCGATCCCGCGCAGATCCCGTGGCGCCGGCTCGGGGTCGACGTGGTCGTCGAGGCGACCGGCGTCTTCCGCACCCGCGAGCCGCTCGCCCGCCACTTGGCGGCGGGGGCCGGCAAGGTGGTGCTCACGGTGCCGCCGAAGGAGCCGGTGGACGCCATGATCGTCATCGGCGTCAACGACGACGCCTTGCGGCCCGAGCACCGCATCGTCTCGAACGCCTCGTGTACCACCAACTGCCTGGCGCCGCTGGCCAAGATCCTCGACGACGAGTTCGGCATCGCCGAGGGCTTCATCACCACCGTCCACGCCTACACCAACGACCAGCGCCTGGCCGACGTGCCGCACAAGGACCTGCGGCGCAGCCGGGCGGCGGCGGAGAACCTGATCCCCACCTCCACGGGCGCCGCCCGCGCGGTGGGCAAGGTGCTGCCGCACCTCGAGGGCAAGCTCGACGGCATGGCCATCCGCGTACCGGTGCCCGACGGCTCGATCGTCGACCTGGTGTGCCGTCTCAAGCGTCGCGCCGGCCGCGACGAGGTCAACGCCGCGGTCGCCAGGGCGGCCGCCGGGCCGCTGGCGGGGATCGTCGAGTACAGCGAGGCGCCGCTGGTGTCGAGCGACATCATCGGCAACCCCCACTCGTCGATCTTCGACGCGCCGTCGACCGCGACCGACGGCGACGAGTACGTCAAGGTGGTGTCGTGGTACGACAACGAATGGGGGTACTCGAACCGGGTCGTCGACCTGATCGACCGGCTGGCGGGGATCGGGGGCTGAAGCGCGCCGGACGGCTTTCCGACGACGGGGGCCGCGATCCGAAGAGCTCAGAGCCGCAGGACGAGGATCTCCCGTCCGTCGAGCGTCCGGGTCTCGCGGGCACCGCGCTCGACGAAAGGTGGCGCTTCCTTTCGCTGGTCGAAAATGAGAAGGGTGCCCGCGCCGAGGCCGAGGCGCTCGAGGTAGCGTCCGAGCTGGCGCAGTCCGTCGTCAACGGGGTCGGGCCGGCCCTGGCGCCATACCTTGAGCTCCAGGGCAAAGCGCTGCAACGTGCCGTCGGGCAGTGGCCAGCGGATGCAGAGGTCGACACGCCCGCTGCCTACCGCGTATTCGCGGTCAATATAGCCGCCGCCATTGATGACTCGCTGGAAGTAGGCCATGCAGACGAGCTGCGCCGCCGCCTCCGAGTACGGCTGCCTCTCGAGGAAGGACTCGGCGTGCTCGCGCCAGAAGGCGACGAAGTCGTCGAGGAGGCGATCGAAGTCGAGGCCGCCGTCAGCAAGGACGTAGGTCCGTTCGTCCACCGGCAGGAATCTCTCCGTCCCCGACGTCAACGCCCGCGGGACGACCTCGCGATAGATCGGATTGGCCATGCCGTAGCCGGAGGGTCCCTTCGCGACGAGCCCCAGGTCCTCCACGAAGGCCAGGTCGTCCTCGGGGACCTCTTTCTCCGGATACTCACCCGCCAGGATGGGCTCGACGACCCGCCGGACCCGCGCCTCGCGCAACCGTTTGACGAGGGAGTCGAGATGGGTGTCCTGGCGCAGGATGAGGGCTTCCTTGGCACTTTCGACCTGCGCCGCCGTCACCTGCGTCGCGGGATTCGGCGCCTCCTTCGTCACCACTTGCCGGGCGAGGGCGTTGACCAGCCAGGGCTGGCCACGAGTCAGGCCCCAGGCCAGCTCCGTCGCCTCGGCGGAGAAGGCCTGTCCGGTGTCCTCCGTGTGCTGGGAGTAAAGCTCCGCCACTTCCTCGGCCGTGAAGTTGCGCAGGGTCAACGACTCCACCTTGACGTTGAAGGGCGAAGACGTTCCCAAGATCTCCTGCAGCTCGCGAATCACCGGATCCGGGACACCGGGGACGTCGCGCACCTTGTAGTCCCGGACGTCGCGCAGACCGATCAGGGCCAGGGAGTGCGGGAAGCGCTGCGGGCGGCCGCGGTAGCCGGCGCGCACCTGCTGGAGCACGGCGAGCAGCGTCTTGCCGGAGAGGGCGTCGATCTCGTCGAGGAAGAGCACGACGGGGCGCGGGCAGCGTTCGCACCAGTCGACGAGGTACCTGTTGAGCCGAAGCTCCGCGTCGACGTGGTGGACGGATTCGGCGGGCGGCGGACGCAGCTCCGGCGGGAGGTCGCCCCCGGCGTCCGTTTCGACGGCCCGGACGACCACGTTGACGCCGCGGTCGACGTCGTCGCCGGCGGTCCGGGCGGTCTCGCAACTGGTCAGCAGCGCGGCGTAGCGTCCTTCGGCCGTCAGCTCCCGGGCCAGGTGATGGAAGCAGGTCGTCTTTCCCGACTGGCGGGGCGCGTGGACGACGAAATACGCCTCTTGACCGATCAGCGGGATGACGGTCCCGATACGACGCCGCGGGGGCAGCATGTAGTGCTTCCGCGGCTCGCAGACGCCGGCGGTGTTGAAGAAGCGGGGCATCCCGTGCAAGCCTAGCACGACGCTCTTGGAGCTCAGCCGGCGACCGCGCCAGGCCATCGGCGAGGTTCAGCGCCTCGGTCAGCTCCGGATTGCTGTGGCGCAGCCGGCCCACGGCAGATGTGGTCCCGTTCTCCAAGCGTGTGGAGTCTACATCCAAGCCGGCCTTACGTGCTGACTCGGGACCAGGAAGTGAACCGGGTCAGGGCGTCGCGGTCGGCGCCTCGGAGAAGGCGCCGAGGTCGGCGACGGCGCAGCGCTCGCCGGCCGCGCGGCGGTAGGTGCGCTCGACGCCGGTGAGGGTGTCGCGGACGCGCAGCTCGTAGGCCACGGGCGGCTCGGCGACGCTGGCGAAGGCCCAGAAGCGCTGGTTGAGCGTCCGGCCGTCGAGCACCTTGAGCAGCACGTCCGGCCGGCTCGGCTCGCTGAGCGAGAAGAAGCCGGTGTCGCCGATCACCGTCGCCGCCCTCGCCGGCACCGGCGCCTCGCCGGCCGCCGGCGTCCAGGTGAGCTCGGCATGGAAACGCCCGCCGCCCAGGCAGAGCAGCTCGCCGCGAATGCTGCAGTCCTCGCTCGCTGCGCCCAGGGCTCGTGGCGCCGGCGCGTCGTCCCAGGTCAGCGACAGCGAGTCGGGCTCGACGTCCCCGTCGGCGGCCGGCGCCGCGGCGGCGAGGGCTTCCTCCGTGAACGGCGGCATGGGCACGGCGAGCGGCTCCGGATCGCAAAGCGAGCCGGACGGATGGTGGATCTCCCAGGTCTCCTGGGCCGTCACGTCGGTGATCCTCACCCGGTACTCGATGTGGGTCGAGCCGGTCACGACGAAGAGGACGCTCCCGTCCGCCTGGACGGTGCGCACCAGGAGCTCGACGTTGCCGGGGTGGAAGAACCACGCCAGGCCGCGGTCGTCGGTGACCGCCTCGACCACGGCGGGACGCTCCTCGCCGCCGGGCAGGCGGTAGTCGACCTCGACCGCGAAGCGGCCGCGGCCCATGCACAGGCGCCGCTCGTCGCTGGCGCACGTCGAATCGACCGGGAACATACTCGCCGTCGCCTCGTTCGAGGTCCCGGAATCGCCCACGTCGCCTTGCGCCCGCACCCGGAAGGTGAACGCCAGCCCGGGCGTCAGGCCGAAGACCTCGACCTGGCTGACGTCCGGCGGCACCACGAAGGGCAGGTCGACCAACGCCAGTTGCCGCTTGAGCTGGATCACGAATCCGGTCTCGTTGTCGGCACGGTCGCGCCAGCGCAGCCGCACCCGCGACCGGGAGACGGCGGCGGCCCAGAGATGAGAAGGCGCCAGCGGCCGCAGGTCCTCGGGGGTCTCGACCTGGATCAGCTCCGAGGGTCCCGAGCGGCCGGCGGCGTTCTGGGCCTGCACGCGGTAGGTGTAGGTGGCCTCCCCCGCCACCGCGTCGGCGTAGGAGTTACGGCCGGAGGGCACCGTGGTGACCGTGCGGAAACCGATCTCGCCGCGCCGGCGCCGCTCGATGAGGAAGTTGCTCTCGACGTCGGAGTGGTCGGTCCAGGCGAGCTCGACCGTGGGGACGTCGGCGACCGTCGCGGTGAGCCCCGAAGGCGGGGCCGGCCGCGGGAGTGGGCCATCGCTGGTGCGCTCGAGGCGCCCGTAGAGGAAATAGGCCGCGGCGAGGTCGTCGACGTGGAAGGCGGCGCCACGCCCGTCGTCGTGGATCGCGGCGTGCATCAGCGACTCGCGCCGCGGCGTGTGGGCGAGGCCGAGGGTGTGGCCGAGCTCGTGGGCGAAGAGCTCGCGCCCGGCCGAAGACGGGTCGGCGAGCCCTTCGAAGAAGGCGTGGGCGCCGTCCTGGGTGATGATCTCGGCCTCCACGATGGGGTGGAAGTCGAGGCCCGCAAGGGGCGCGACGCCGCACAGGAACCAGGGACCGCCGAGCGCCAGGACGCCGCCGTCGCTGAAGCTGCCGCCGATCTCGTCGTTGGGGTCTTCGAAGATCACGGCGTTGACGCCGTCCTGGCGGGTGAAGCCGTTGGTGATCGTGGTCTGCCCGAGGTAGACGTATTGCACCGAGGTGTTGGGGTCGGAGTTCCAGGCCTGGAGGGCGGCCGCGAACTCGGGCAGGCCGGAGCTCGGCAGCCCCATCCGCTCGTGGGCCTGGTAGCGCCAGCTCACCGGCCGGATGGTGTCGAAGTCGAACCAGCGCACGGGATGGCCGCCGTCCTCGCCGCAGCCGAAAGGCATCGGCTCGCGCGTCGAGACGATGAGCGCGTACTTCCCCGGCTCCGGGCCGGACGGCCCCGGGCTGGCCGAAGGGCGCGCCAGGAAGTAGTCCGGAGCCCGCTCGCGCCCCGCGGCGCGGTCGCGCAGCCAGCCGCGGAAGGCGGCGAGGTCGCGCGCGCCGTCGGCGGCCGCCTTGCCGGGAAGCGTCACCTCGCGGGCCTCCTCGAGGTCGCGGTAGGCGATCCGGCGGCCGTCCTTGCGGGCGAAGTGGAATGCGCCTAGCGCGAATTGCTCGAGGGCGAAGGCCCCGTCGCGGCGCGGGGTGAGGAAAAGGAGCGCCCTCTCGCCTTCGGCGAAGCGGGGCGCGCCCCAGAGCCGCAGGCCCACGCCGTCGGGGCGCACGCCGCCGGGCACCCGCACGATCAGGCTCGAGCCGGGCACGAAACCCTTGAACAGCTCCTCGACCTCGACCAGGTAGTCGATCGCGGGCAGCTCGCTCCCCGCCGCCGCCTCGACCGCCGCCACCCGCGCCTCGACCACCACCGGCGAGCGGTCGAAGAGCTTGTCGTCGCCCAGGCGCACGTAGGTCATCGCGGCGGCCGGCCCGGCCAACGCCGCCGTCGCCAATACCAGGGCCAGAATCCGCCCTGGCGTCCCATGCAGTCTCGATCGCATCCTCAATGCTCTCCGGGGGGTTCCGGCGCCCTTCGAACCCGTTTGTCAGCATACCATGGAGTCGCCCCGTTTGGCTACCGTGAGATAATGGACGGCGGACCTGGACGCGATCCGGAGGACCCATGGCCCACTTCGAGACCCTGTTCATCGGCATCGCCGGCATGATCGGCGCCGGCAAATCGACGCTGGCCAAGACCCTGGGCCAGCACCTCGACATGGACGTCTACTACGAGCCGATCGGGGACAACGACTACCTGGAGGACTTCTACCGCGACACTCCGCGCTACTCGTTCGCCACCCAGATCTACCTGCTCAACCGGCGCTTCCAGCAGCACCAGGAGATCATCTGGCGGGGGCGTCCGGCGATCCAGGACCGCACGATCTACGAGGACTCGATCTTCGCCAAGATGCTGGCGTCGAGCGCTCTGATGGACGAGCGCGACTACCGCACTTACGTGACGCTGTTTCGCCACATGTCGAACTTCATGTGCAAGCCGAACGTCATCGTCTACCTCGACGTGCCGCCCGAGGAGTCGCTGGCGCGCATCCGCGGCCGTGGCCGCGAGATGGAGCAGGGCATCACCCTCGACTACCTGCGCGCCCTCTACGAGGGCTACGAGGAGTTCGTGGACGACATCTCGCGGGTGATCCCGCTGATCCGGGTCGACTACGGCCGCTTCCCCACCGTGGAGGAGATGGCCGAGGTGATCCGCCACGAGTACCTCGACCACAGCTTCTTGCGCCAGGCGACCCGTTTCGACCCGACGCGCTGAGAGGCATCACAGGACCCTGATCCGTCGGGTGTAGGGGCGCACGGCGTGCGCCCGGCCCCGGCGGGGCCGTCCGGACGGGCGCAAGGCCTTGCGCCCCTACACCGATGCCGCCGAACGAAGTCGTCGGTACAGTCGTAGAGAGGAATGGCCGCTTTGACGCATATGTCGAGTTGCACCAGATTAACGCCGCGGAAGGAGAGGTGATCCCCGCCAGCCTGACCACGCAGCACACCGCCAAGGAAGAAGCTGCATTCGCGACTGCCTGCCGCATCTACCGAATGCTCGGAGCTCAAAGAAGGATGATCTATTCTCAAGCTTCTGATGCGGAATTTGAGGTTTTAGTCCGCGTCCTCAGTGGGCAGCCACTCAAGGTAATCGAAATCGCGGTCCGTAGTGAGAATTGTCAAATTCATCTGTCGGGCAAGGGCGGCACTCATCATATCGACTTGTGACAAGACCTTCCCGCGGCTTTTCAGATCGTGATAAATGTCGGCGAAGATTCGAGCCGTCATCTCGTCGAGAGGCCAAAGCGGGATCCGCGTCAGGAATCGAGCGAGGATTTTCCGATAGAGGTTGGGATCCTTCACCTGGCTCGCACCAACCTCCAGCTCGCAAAGAACCGGCACACAAGTGCCTATTCTGTCTCCCTTTTCACGATGTCGGCGGATCCTTTGGCGGACGATGGATCCCGGCTTGACGGCGGCGCTGAGGTGGTTGGTATCGAGAAGATAACGCGACGCCATCAGGTCAGTTCCATCTGACGTCGGACAAGGTCTTTGGCCTCGCAATCTGCTTCAGCCAAGGCCGCGTCAACGCGATCGAAGTCCTCCGGCGGCAACGCCGCCGCCAGATCGTCGATCTCCCGCGACCATCCCTCCAGGTCCCACAGCTCGTCGGGGCACGGGGCCTCGATGACGACAAGGTCCCGGCCATCCGACCAACTGGGGGGCACCTGCGAAAGGAGCCGTATCGATCCATTCTCCAATACTGCTCTGACCATCGATTCCTCCTCGAGCCGCTCTCGTTCCAAACTCTATCACGTCGTCAACCGCGTCGCCTCGGAGGGGTGGTGGGCTATGCACCCGACAGGTCACCCCGTCTTCTCCACCTGCACCCGGGCGTCGTTGAAGCACGCGCCGCCCGCCAGGTCGGTGAGCGTCGACGGCGCCAGGGCGTTGCTGGTGGCGCCGTTCAAGGTGTTGTGGCTCCACAGGCCCTTGGGCAGCATCGCCACCCCGGGCCGCAGGTCGCGCGCCACCCGCGCCCGGCAGCGCACCTCGCCGAGCTCGTTCCACACCCGCACCTCGTCGCCGCCGGCAATGCCGCGCGCCGCGGCGTCGTCGGGGTGGAGCTCGAGCGCCGCCTGCTTGCGGTAGAGCTGGCCCAGGGTGGAGCTGATGGTGCGGTTGGTGGCCGGTGAGACCAGCGCCAGGGGGAAGCGCGGCGTCGCCGGGTCGCCCTGGTAGGCGTAGAGGCCGTGCGGCGCCTCGTGGTCGAGATCCTCGGGCACGAGCCGGATCTTGCCGTCGGACGTCCGCGGCCGCACGTCCACCATCTGCACCGGCGGCGCCTCGTCGTATCCCAGCACCGTGCCGCCGCGCGCCGCGAGCGCGGCGACCAGCTCGTCGCCGCGGCGGCTCGAGGCGAAGAGCGCCGAAGCGAGGGCGTCGGCGTCGTCCAGGTCGCCCTCGCGCTCGAGGCCGAGGCGGCGGCACAGCTCGGCGAAGACCTCGTGGTTGGACCGCGACTCGCCCACCGGCGCGATCGCCGGCCGGGCGTCGTGGAGCACCATGGCGCCGTAGCCGCGCGACACCTCGCGGCGCTCGAGGAACGTCGTGGCGGGGAGCACCACGTCGGCGTAGCGCGCCGTGTCGGTCATCACCTGGTCGAACACCACCGTGAAGAGGTCCTCGCGCGCCAGGCCGGCGCGCACCTTCTCCTGGTCGGGCATGGTGGCGAGCGGGTTGCAGTTGTAGACGAAGAGGAGCTTCACCGGCGGCTCGCCGCTGCCGGTCAGCACCTGACCCAGGCGGTTCATGTTGACGATCCGCGTCGGCGCCGGCGGCTCGCCCGGCAGGTCCTCCGTGCTCAGGTCCCAGAGGCTCGAGTTGCTCTGGGTGAAGCCGCCGCCGCGGACTCCGAATTTGCCTGCCACCGCCGGCAGGGCCAGCACCGCGGCCACCGCCGAGCCGCCGTTGCGGTTGCGCTCGAGCCCCCAGCCGCAGCGGACGACGGCGGGCGAGCTCTCGGCGTAGAGGCGCGCGAACGCCTCCAGGTCCGCCACTGCGACCTCGGCCTCGGCCGCCGCGCGCTCGAGCGTCCACGGCTCGGCCCGGCGCCGCAGCTCCTCCCAGCCGGTGGCGTGGGCGGCGAGGAAACCGAGGTCCGCGGCGCCGCTTTCGAACAGCCAGCGGTGGACGGCCAGGGCCACCGGCAGGTCGGTTCCGGGCCTCAGCGCCAGGTGCAGGTCGGCCTGGCCGGCCAGCGGCGTGCGCCGCGGGTCGACGACCACCAGCCGCGCCCCCCGGCGCCGCGCCTCCTGGACGTAAGGCACCAGGTGGATGCTCGAAACCGATGGGTTGGCGCCCCACACCACCACCAGCCGCGCGTGGACGTAGTCCTCCGGCGCCACCCCGGGCATGCGGCCGTAGAGCCCGGCGTACGCCCGGCCCGCCGCCGCGGCGCACACGGTGCGCGCCAGGCGCGAGGCCCCGAGGCGGCGAAAGAGGCGGGCGTCGGTGGTGTCCTGCGACAGGTAGCCGTTCGAGCCGCCGTAGCAGAAGGGCAGCACCGCCTCGCCGCCGTGGCGCTCCACGGTGGCCCGCAGGCGCTCGGCCACGAGGTCGAGGGCCTCGTCCCAGGAGGCGGGGCGGAAGCGGCCCTCGCCTCGCCCGCCCACCCGCAGGGCCGGGTGGAGCAGGCGCTCCGGGCCGTAGAGGTGCTCGGGAAGCGCGCGCACCTTGGAGCAGATGAAGCCGGCAGTCACCGGGTTGCGCGCCGAGCCCTCGACCCTGGTCACCCGGCCGCCGGATACCGTGACGTCGAGACTGCAGGAGTCGGGGCAGTCCAGGGGGCAGGCGCTGGGCAGGACCTGGGCGGCGGCGTCCGTCATGATACGTTCTCCGGCCGTGCGGTGAGGGGCACGGCTCGAGGCGAGCCTATCGTGTCAGGGCAGGAAGCGCAGCCGTGAAGATCGAATTCGCCGATCCCGACCTCGCCGGGGCCCTCGACCGCATCAGCCGCAAAGTGGGGGACGCCGGCGGACGCGCCCTGGTGGTCGGCGGCGCGGTGCGCGACGCGCTCCTCGGCCGGCCGGCCCACGACCTCGACGTCGAGGTCTACGGCCTCGCCCCCGGGCGCCTCAAAGCGCTGCTCGCCGCGGACTTCGACCTCGACCTGGTGGGCCAGAGCTTCGGCGTGATCAAGGTCCGCCGCCTGCCGATCGACGTCTCCCTGCCGCGCCGCGAGTCGAAGCGCGGCCTCGGCCACAAGGGCTTCGAGGTCTGGTCCGACCCGTCGCTCAGCGTGGCCGAGGCGGCCACGCGCCGCGATTTCACGATCAACGCCATCGCCTGGGACCCCTTGACCGGCGAGGTGCTCGACCCGGCCGGCGGCGCCCGCGACCTGGAGGCGGGCGTGCTGCGCCACGTCTCGGAGAAGTTCGCCGAGGACCCGTTGCGGGTGCTGCGGGGGATGCAGCTCGCGGCCCGCTTCGAGCTCGACGTCGCGCCCGCCACGGTGGCGCTGTGCCGCGCCATCGAGCCCGAAGGCCTCGCCCGCGAGCGGATCTTCGAGGAGTGGCGCAAGCTCCTCGTGCTCGGACGCCGCCCGTCGCGCGGCCTCGCCTTCCTGCGCGCCAGCGGCTGGCTGGCCTACTACCCGGAGCTGGCGGCCCTCGTCGACTGCCCGCAGGACCCCGAGTGGCACCCCGAGGGCGATGTCTGGACGCACACCCTGCACGTGATGGACGCCTACGCCGACGAACGCGCGGGCGACGCCTGGGAGGACCTCGTGGTCGGCTTCGGCTGCCTGTGCCACGACCTGGGCAAGCCGGCGACCACCGAGATCGTCGACGGCCGCGTGCGCTCGCCGGGCCACGAGCCGGAAGGCGAGGCGCCCACGCGCGCGTTCCTCGCGCGCCTCACCGACCAGGAGCGGCTCGCCGAGGAGGTGGTGCCCCTGGTGCGCGAGCACCTGAAGCCGATCCTGCTCTACCGCGAACGGGCGGGGGCGCCGGCGGTGCGGCGCCTGGCGCGGCGGGTGGGCCGCATCGACCGCCTGGTCCGGGTGGCCCGCGCCGACCACCGCGGACGCCCGCCGCTGCCCTTCGACGGCTTCCCCGCCGGCGACTGGCTGCTGGCGCGCGCCGGCGAGCTCGAGGTGGCCGCCGAGGCGCCGCGGCCGATCGTCATGGGCCGTCACCTGATCGCGCTCGGGCTGGCGCCGGGGCCGCACTTCGGCCCGTTGCTCGAGGCCTGCTTCGAGGCGCAGCTCGACGGCGTCTTCGCCGATCTCGAAGGCGGCCTCGCGTTCGCGCGAGAGGTGATAGAATCGACGGACAAGACTCCGTCGTGACGCAATGAATCCGCTCGAGCGACTCTTCGATCTTTCGCTGGACATGCTCTGCATTGGCGGGTTCGACGGCTATTTCAAGCAGGTCAACCCGGCCTGCACGCGGATTCTCGGCTACGAGGAAGCGGAGCTCCTCGCCCGGCCGTACACGGATTTCCTCCATCCCGACGACCGGCAGTCGACGGCGGAGGCGATGGAGCAGCTCGTGCGCGGCGTGCCCGTGATCGACTTCGAGAATCGCTATCGCTGCAAGAACGGCGCGATCCGCTGGCTCGCCTGGCGCGCCTGCTCCGTGCCCGACGAAGGGACGGTCTACGCCGTGGCCCGCGACGTCACCGAGCACCGGCGGCTGCGCCAACTGCACGCGGCGGCCGAGGTGCTGCGCGCGGTCGAGCAGGGGACCGCGGCGGCCACCGGCACGGACTACTTCCGCTCCCTGGTGCGCCACCTGGCGACCGCCCTCGGCGTGCGCTATTGCATGGTCACCGAGTGCCTCGACGACCCGCCTACCCGGGTGCGCACCATGGCCTTCTGGAACGGCGAGACGCTCGTCGACGGCTTCGAGTACGACCTCGAGGGCACGCCTTGCCAGCTCGCCCTGGGGGGCGCGGAGCCGTGCTGCTTCGGATCGCGGGTGCGCTCGCTCTTCCCCGCCGACCCGGAGCTGGCGAGGCTCGGCGCCGAGAGCTTCGTGGCGGTGCGCATGTACGACTCGACGCGCCGCGTGATCGGGCACCTGGCGGCGATGGACGTGGAGTCCCTTCCCGAAGACGGCGTCGACACGTCGCTCCTGCGCATCTTCGCCGACCGCGCCGGCGCCGAGCTCGAGCGCCGGCGGGCCGAGCTCGAGCGCCGGCGGCTGTACGAGCAGATGCTGCACCTCCAGAAGCTCCGGAGCCTCGGCGTGTTGGCGGGCGGCATCGCCCACGACTTCAACAACATCCTGGTGGGCATCCTCGGCAACTCCGGCCTGGCGCTCGGCGAGCTGCCGCCGGGCTCGCCGGCGCGGCCGTTCATCGAGCGCGTGGAGCAGGCCGCCGAGCGCGCCGCCGACCTCGCCGGCCAGATGCTCGCCTACTCCGGCAAGGGCCAATTCATGGTCGACACGTTCGACTTGCGCCGCCTGGTGGAAGAAACGGCCGGTCTGCTCGAGACCTCGATCTCCAAGAAGGCCGAGCTGCGATTCGTTTTCGCCGGCGACGTGCCGCCGGTCCGCGGCGACGCCACCCAGATCCGCCAGGTGGTCATGAACCTCGTCACCAACGCTTCCGACGCCCTCGGCGACGCCGCCGGCACCATCTCGGTGGAGATCGGCGTCGTCGAGGCCGACGGCGTCGACCTCGCCCCGACCTGGACGGCGGACGAGCTGCCCGCGGGCCGCTACGTCTACCTCGCGGTCGCCGACACCGGCTGCGGCATGGACGCCGACACCCGGGCCAAGGTCTTCGACCCCTTCTTCACCACCAAGTCCACGGGACGCGGTCTCGGCATGGCGGCGGTGCTCGGCATCGTGCGCGGACACCGCGGCGCGATCAAAGTCGCCAGCGATCCCGGGCACGGCTCGACCTTCACCGTGCTCCTCCCGGTCAGCGACGAGCCGGCGCAGGACCGTCCCGCGGCCGCCCGAGCCGCCGTCCAGCCCGGCCGCGGCAAGATCCTCGTCGTCGACGACGAAGATCTGGTGCGCGACGTCGCCGAAGCCACCCTCACCCGTTCCGGCTTCGAGGTGCTGATCGCCGGCGACGGGCTGCGGGCCCTGGCGATCGTGCGCCGGCAAGGCCACGAGCTGGCCGCCGTGGTGCTCGACCTGACCATGCCGCACATGAACGGCGAGGAGACCTTCCACGAGCTGCGCCGTCTCTTCCCCGACCTGCCGGTGATCCTCACCAGCGGCTACAACGAGCCGGACGCGACCGGCCGCTTCGCCGCGCCCGGACCCGCCGGCTTCCTCAAGAAGCCCTACCGGCCCGACGACCTGCTGCGCGTCGTGACCGAGGTGCTCGAATCCGCGACGGAATAGGACGCATGTCCCATCAATCCCATTGCTGAAGCTCTCCTTCTTATGGTGTTCTTCCTGTTCGGCGATATATCGTCGAAGCGCTGGCAGACGATCCGGGACGATGTGTACGTAGATCTCGGCAAGGGCGTGCGGCAATGGACGTCTCCTTATACAACCCCGTTGGGGTTGGGATTGTGGTGGCACCACAACCCAGGGCGGCGCTGCGCTTGCCCTGGGCTTCGGGATAAAACCCCGTTGGGGTTTGTTGCTCCTTCGTCGCTTTTCGATCCTCTTACTTCGAACTGCCTCGGACTGCATGACGTGATCCGGCTGTCCTGGGTCATCGCCGTCCTTGGTCGTCGCCGTCCCGGATCGTGGAGCCGCCACGATCCGTTCCGGAATCGAATCCCAACGGGACTCAATTGCGAAGCCCAGGACAAGCGAAGCGCCGTCCTGGGTCGCGTGGGACATGGTCAGCGAAGCTGCCGCAATCCGAGGCGAAGATGCCCGTCAATCCCGACTTCAGAGATCTGTTCTCCGAGAACGGCGCTGACGTCCGCTTCCTCCTGGACGTTGAATCGCTCAAGCGAGTCAGGCCAACCGGCAGCTCATGAGGTCGCCGCGCCGCGGAGGAAGATGACCCCATGCTCGAATCCGCGACAGAATAGGACGCATGTTCTCGCTGCTGCTGAGAGCCCTCGCGAAGTCCGTCCCCGAGATGTCCGAGACCGAGCGCGTTGCGCTCGCGGCCGGCGACGTCTGGCTCGACGGCGAGCTCTTCTCCGGCCGCCCCGACTTCCGCCGCTTCCTCGACGCCGCCTACCCGAGCCTGACCGAGCGCGAGCGCGCCTTCCTCGACGGCCCCGTCGAAGAGGTCTGCCGCCGCGTCGACCCGCGCGAGGTCGCCGCCACCCGCCGCCTGCCCGACGACGCCTGGGAGCTCTTGCGCCGTCATCGCTTCTTCGGCCTCGGCCTGCCCGAGGCCTACGGCGGCCACGCCTTCTCGGCGCTCGTCGAACGGGCGACCGTGGCGCGGCTCGCCGCGATCCAGGTGGACAGCTTCCCGGCGGACGAGTGGCTTCCATCCCCACTCCGAGAAAGGACGACGACATGTGTGGACGCTATACCCTGACCGACCCGGGCGACATCGTGACCGAGCTCAACGCCGACGCCTCGGGCGTCGAGCTGGCGCCGCGCTACAACATCTCCCCGACTCAGAACGTCCCGATCGTGCGCGCCGGCAAGGAAGGCGGGCGCGAGGTCCGGAACCTGCGCTGGGGCCTCATCCCCTTCTGGGCCAAGGAAGCGGCGATCGGCAACCGCATGATCAACGCCCGCGCCGAGACGGTGGGTGAGAAGCCGGCGTACAAGGCGTCGCTGACGCGCCGCCGCTGCCTGGTGCTGGCCGACGGCTTCTACGAGTGGAAGAAGGAGCGCGGCGGCAAGCAGCCCTACCACATCCACCTGGTGGGCCAGCAGCCGTTCGCCATGGCCGGCCTCTGGGACCGCTGGACCAAGGGGGAGGAGGGACCCATCGAGTCGTTCACCATCATCACCACCGACGCCAACCAGAAAGTGGCGGAGCTGCACAACCGCATGCCGGTGATCCTGGACGCCGAGGCGCGCGAGCGCTGGCTCGACCCGGAGCTCGCCGACGCCCGCGAGCTGGTGAGCCTCCTGCGTCCCTTCGACGACGAGCGCATCGACTTCTACCCGGTGAGCAAGCTCGTCAACAGCCCGTCGAACGAGCGGCCCGAGTGCGTCCAACCGATCGAGCTGGAAGTATGAAGGGAGATACCCTGCAAGACCGCTGAGCGGCCGCCGTCGAGGTAGCCGGGCAGCGGGACGAGGACATCGACCTCTCCGAGGTCCCCGAGGTCACCGAAGACGACGTGCGGGAGGCCGTCTTGCGGGTGGACGGCAGTCCTACCCCGCCATGACCTCGTCGAACGCGGCGTGGACGACCGGCAGGTCCTCGCCCACCCACGCCTTGAACGCCGCGCTGGCGAAGAGCCGCTCGTCGCCCGGATAGGTCGGCACCACGTAGAGCGGGAAGCGCTCGAAGATCTCGCGGTCGCAACGCCGGCGTCGACCCTGGACGCAGCGGCGCCTGGGTGATCCTGACCGGTGGCGAGCCGGCTCTCCAGATCGACCGGGAGTTGACCCTGCGTTCGACGGCCCGGAGGTCGACGAGCGGACGCTGCGGTGGTGCATCCAGTTGGTGAAAGAGAATCCGCCGTGGCGGCTGTCGGTTCAGCAGCACAAGCACTGGAAGAACTTAGCTCGCTGCGCTCGCGAACGGTGATATCCTTGCTCTGCGCAACAAGCGGAGCTCCGTGTAGGGCAGGCTCCGCCTGCCGATTCACGCGATCCGTGGCAGAATCGTCAGGCGCAGCCTGACCTACACGTAAGACGTCTATTTTCAGATAGTTGTGCAGTTTCCGAGACGTCGTTCGTTAGCGCACCCGGCCAGGCTCCACTAGCCCAGCGGCCGAGAGCTCCCGGACGGAGATCTCGCCCTTACCAATCGTGCAACATACTGATTCTAGTCAGCTTAGGTGTAGCGGGCCTTCAAAGACAGCGGCATCCTCGCAAGCTTTCGCGTGCGAGGCGGTTAGTTACCGATTTCGACACAGAATCGCTTCGACATGACCGGGGAAGGCGTCGATTCTCCGCTCAGATCCGCGTCGATACCGGGTGAGGCGGCGATTGCCTGCCGGAGACCTTCGTCGCTACCGGGTGAGGCGTCGACTCCCCCGCGAAGTCTCGAGTCTTTCCCTGGGAAGGCCGTCGATATCCATGCTGGGTCGAGAGATCACCCGGGAGAAGAGCGATTTTCGCCGAAGACTCCTCTCTTTCCCGCTCATAAACGCGTCGATTCGCTGGCCGAGCGTCTAGTAGAGGGCTTGAAACGCGTCGATGAACGTTCTTGACGTCTCGAAGACCCTCTTCGGACCGTCGCGCCGCCGGCGGACCGCTTCGAAGAGACCTTGAAACGCGACGCGACGCCGGCGCGGCGCCTCGTAGAGGCCTCGAAACGGCCGATGCAAGGCTCGGGGCCGGTCGTAAGCCCTCAACGACGCTATGCTCCGCTCCGTGTTCGAGACCGTGCTCGTGGCGCTCGGCGCCGGATCGCTGATGGGGTTCCTCGACGCCAACCCGCCGCGGTCGGTCTCGCCAGGCGGCCTGACGCTGGATCTGGTGCTCTCAGCCGAGGACGCCCGCGGCGTAGACGCCGTCGCGCATCAGCGCCCGCGCAGTGCCGTCGATCGTCAGGTCGACGCGCGGCACCCGGACCCGCGGCTGGGTGGCGGGGAGGTAGACGCGGTCGAGGTGGACGACGGCCTCGGGACGACTGAAGTCGGCGGCGCCGACGCGCCCGCCGAAGTGGTCGCTACGGCCGAAGGCGATGTGGAGGCCGAGCTTCTCGTCGATCAGGATCTCGCCGAGCGGCTCGACGCCGAAGCCGGCGAGCACCCCGAGGCCGAGCTCGGCCAGGTTGCCGTAGGCCGGCTCCCGGCGCAGCAGCTCGGCCTCCCGCGCCGCCACCGGCCCGGCGCCGGCGGCGCCGGTCGGCGAGCTCGTCGGCAGGGTGAAGGTCGCGCTGGGGACCGACTCGACGGTCACCGGCTCGCCCACTCTCTTCGACGAGCTCCGGGTGGCCGCGTCGACCCGGCTCGTCGAGCCGCCGGCCTTGCTCGAGATGGTGACGACGCAGGCGGCGAGGATCTTCGCGTTGGGCGAGCGCCGCGGCACGCTGCGAATCGGCGCGCCGGCGGACGTCCTGCTCCTTCCCGACGACGGCCAGTCGATAACGCGCGACCATGCGGGGCTGTGATCCGCTGCAAGCCAGGGGGCTCCCGGCGAGCTGCCGTCATCGTCGATCCTGCGGCCCTGCTCCGAGCGCAAGGGTAAGCACGAGGCGCCTTGACGATCGAGTCATGGCCGCCAATGGCCGGCGATGTCTCGACGTTTCCTCGGGCTTACCCTTGCCACCCGAGGGGCTACCCCGGAGGGGTTGAGGATCAAAGCCCAGGGTCCGCACCCTGGGTCACGCGCGGGGGCATGCCCGAATCTACCGCGCCATGACGTCCTCGAACGCGGCGTGGACGACGGGCAGGTCGTCGCCCATCCACGCCTTGAAGGCCGCGCTCGCGAAGAGCCGCTCGTCGCCCGGATAGGTCGGCACCACGTAGAGCGGGAAGCGCTCGAAGATCTCGCGGTCGCAGCGGCGGCGGCGGGCCTGGACGCGGCGGCGCTTGGCCGACGCCGAGTCGAGGTGGCTCAGGAGCTGGGTCACGGCCCGGAGCTGGGCCACGGTGCGGTCGTCCGTCAGCCGGGCCTCGTACGGGGGGCGCGCGTCCACGGCCCACGCCGGCAACGCCGTCCTCACGGCCTTCCTAACCGCCCGCCGCACGAATTCCCGCGGGCCGTATCCCCGCCACTTCTGCACCAGGCCGATCTTCGGCGACGACGTCGGGATGACCGGCTCGTGCGGCGCCTCCGGTTCCCGGTTCGGGCGGGCGGTGTTGGCGATGAGGCCGGCGTAGGGGTCGAAGGTGAGCTGCTCGCCGCCGGGGTTGTTCTGCACCATGAGGGTCTGGGTGCGGTGGGTGAGCGTGAGGAGGACGGCCGGCAGAAGGCGCGCGAGGAAGTCGTCGTCGTAGTTCTTGTAGACGGTCAGGAAGGCGTTGCGCTCGAAGAGGAAACCGCGGTTGGCGTTGCCCAGGAGGTCGCTGGTCGCCATCGACCGGTGACGGACCACGGCCTCGGGGGCGAAGAGCACGCGCTCGCCGCCGAGCCACAGCCGCCAGCCCAGGTCGACGTCCTCGAGGTAGGCGAAGTAGTCCTCGTCGAAGCCGCCGGCGGCGCGGAAGGCGGCGCGGCGCACCAGCATGTTGCCGCCGCAGGCGAAGAGCAGCTCGCTGCCGGGCGGCGGCACCCGGGCGGTCGCGAGCGGACGGCGGTAGTCGAGCTGGAAGGCGTGGCCGTCGAAGGTGAGGACGCCGCGCGCGAAGTCGAGGCGCTCGCCCGTCCAGTCGACGATCTTGCCGGAGACCGCGGCGACGTCGTCCGGCGCGGCGGCGAGGGCGTCGACGAGGGCGGCGAGCCAGCCCGGCTCGGGGCGCGTGTCGTTGTTGAGCAGCGCCACCGCGTCGCCCTCGGCGGCCTCCACCAGCCGGTTGTTGCCGGCGCAGAAGCCGAGGTTGACGCCGCTCTCGATCAGCCGCACCTCGGGGTGCCGGCGGCGCACCCACTCGGCCGTGCCGTCGGAAGAGCCGTTGTCGAGCAGCAGGACCTCGAAGGGCACGCCGGGGTCGAGCTGGTCGCGCAGAGCCGGCAGACAGACCTCGAGGTGGCGCCGGCCGTTCCAGCTCACCACGGCCACCGAGACCTTGCGCGGCTTCACGCGGCGCTCCCCAGCAGGCGCCGCAGCCGGCGCCGCAGCCGGAAGCCGAGCGGGTCGGGCGGCGCCAGGGTGGGCGGCCGGAACGCGAAGGCCTCCTTGGTGGGGTCGATCCGCGGCTCGAGGCAAAAGCGCACCAGGGGCGCCAGGGCCCGCTCCCAGGTGAACGCTTCGAGCAGGCGCGCGGCCGCCGCGCGGCGCGGCGCGGCGCCCTCCGCGAGGGCCGCGGCGAGCGCCGCTCCCACGGCGCGGGCGTCGCCCGGCGGCACCACCCAGCCGGCCTCGTGCCGGCGCAGCAGACGGCTCATGGCGCCGCCCTCGCTGGTGACCACCGGGCACCCCGCCGCCAGCGCGTCGAGGAAACGGGTGCGCAGCGACAGCCGCGTCTCGAGGGTGGCGGTGTGGGTCGCCACCAGCAGGTCGACGTCGCGCAGCAGGTCGTAGCGGCGCTCGGCCGGCACCCAGTCGAGCGCCTGCACGCGCTCGCCCCAGAGGCCGCGCTCGCGGCACCAGGCCTCCACCGCGCGGAAGAGCTCCTGCGGCGTGCTCTCGGGGTTCGGGTTGCGGATGAAGTACAGCTTCCAGCTCGGCTCGGCGAGCTCTTCGAAGGCGCGCAGCACGGGCCAGGGGTCGTACCAGTCGTAGAGCCCGCCGAAGAGCAGGCGGCGCTCGCCCGGCGCGCGCTCGGGCAACAGGGGACGGTGGGGCGGCAGCTCCTCGGGCACCCCGAAGGGCACCACCGCGACGAGCTCCGCGAGGTCCGGGTCGCGGCGCACGGACTCGGGGTTGACGCGGCCGAGGGCGGCGAGGAAGCCGAGGTAGAACAGGCGCTGCTCGTCGCAGGAGCAGAGGAAGAAGTCGCCGCGGGCGAGCTGCAGCACCCAGGTGGCGTGGTCGTTGCGGTAGGGGTCGAGGCCGAGGCTGTCCAGGTAATGGAGGTTCTCGACCAGGAAGGGGTCGTAGAGGTCGACGGCGCACGGCAGGCGCGGCGCCTCGACGAGGAGGTCGTTGGCGAGCTGGCCCTGGGCCACGGCGACCCGGCAGTCGGCGGTGAGTGACGCCAGCCGGCCGCGCTCGAAGCGCCGGATCTCGACCCCCGGCAGCTCGCCGGCCGGCACCTCGGCGGGATCGCCGGGGTGGAGGAGCACCACCTCGAGGCCGCAGTCCGGCAGTCGGCGCGCCAGCTCGAAGTAGCGGATGCCGATGCCCGCCATCCGCCGGCGCAGCGGCTCGCTGGAAAGCAGCGCCACCCGCGTCGTCCCTTGCGCCGTCATCCCTTCCTTTGCTGCCACCACTGGTGGGCGCGCCAGGCGCGCGTCGACTCCATTTCGCGGATCAGGGCGGTGAGGCGCTCGATCTCGGCGTAGGTCGCTCGCAGCTCGGCGGCCACCCGCGCCTCCTGCTCGGTCATCAGGCGCAGCCGCTCGACGGCGTCGCCGTGGGCGCCGTGGGCCCCGTCGCGCTCGGCGACCAGCTCGCGCTCGCGCCGGTGGAGGCGCTCGACCTGGGCGCTGAGCTCCCGGATCTCTCCCTCGAGCGCCTGCTCGCGGGCGTAGAGCCGGTCGAGCTCGCGGTCGGCCTCGCGGTGCTCGCGGCGCTGCGTCTCAAGCTCCGCGGCGAGACGGCGGCGCGACTCCTCGAGCGTGCGGGCATGGACCTCGCTGGCGCCCAAGCGGCCGTTCGCTTCATGGAAGCGCTCCTCGGCGCGGCCCAGCTCGCGGCGCAGGCGGTCGCGCTCCTCGCGCTCGGCGACGGTCTCGGCGCGCAGCAGGTCCACCACCCGGGCGAGGGCGGCGTCGGTGCGGCGCCCGGCGTGCTTGGCGAGCACCCGCGCCTTCATCTCGAGGAAGTCGGCGCGGCGCCGCGGCACGTCGCCGAGCACGTGGTGGGCAGCGCCGCGGAAGTGACGGTACTCGCAGGTCACCCGCGCCAGGTGGTGGAAGGAGGCGCGGGCGGCGAGCCGGATCAGCAGGTCCCAGTCCTCGAAGAACGGCAGGCCGACGTCGAGCTCCCCCACCTCGGCGAGCAGCCGGCGCTCGACGACCAGGGTGTTGAAGGGGATGTAGTTGTCGAAGAGCAGCAGGTCGCCGTCGAAGTCGCGGCTGTAGGGCAGCCGGCGCTCGACGCAGCTCCAGCCGCCGGCGCCGAGCTCGTAGACGCCCACCGCGGCGTCGGTGTAGGCCACGGCGACGCCCGCCGCCGACGCCAGGCCGGCGAGGGTGGCCAGGTGCTCGGGCTCGGCGAGGTCGTCGTCGTCGAGGAAGGCCACGCAGTCGCCGCCGGCGGCGGCGATGCCGGCGTTGGCCGCGGCGGCCCGGCCGCCGTGAGCCGCGAGGTCGAGGCGGCGCAGCGGCAGCGGGAAGTCCGCGGGCAGCTCGGGCGGCGCGCCGCCGTCGTTGACCACCAGCACCTCGGCGCGGCGGTAGGTGCCGGCGGCGAGGCTTTCGAGGGCCTCGGCGAGCAGCTCGGGGCGGTCGCGGGTGCGCACGATCACCGAGATCCGGGGACCCTCGCGGACCTCGACGAGCGGCGCCGCGCCGCCCAGCTCGGCGATCAGGCGCGCCGGGCCGCTGGTAGCGAAATCGGCGACGGCGAGGCGCCGGTAGGCCTCGGCGGCCTCGACGCCGGGCGCGAGCGTCAGGGCGCGGAAACGCAGCAGGCCGAGGCGGGCGCCCAGGTAGTCGTGGCGCTCCTGCTGGCTGGCGTAGCAGCCCATGGCCTCGACGATCCGCGGCAGCTCGGCGCCGACGTCGACCAGGAGGTTCGGGTAGAGCGGATGGTTGATCTCGTAGGCCAGCACCCGCAACGAGGCGGCGAGCTCCTCGTCGCCCACGGCGGCGAGCACGCGGTGGACGGCGTGGAAGGCGGCGCGGTGGTCGGCGCTCGCCTCGAGCGGCGAGGGCACGAGCAGGAGCTCGGGCCGGTGGGCGGTAAGAGCGGCGCGGACGCCCTCGGCGATCGCCTCGAGGTGGTCCTCGAGGGCGCCGTCGGGGAGCTCGAGGTGCTCGCTCCCGGCCAGGCCGAGCACCGCGGCCGCGCGCTCGGCCTCGGCCCGCCGCCGGGCGCCGTAGGCGTCGCGGTCCTCGACGTCCACGCCGCCGCGGCCGTCGGAGAGGAAGAGCGCCCGCACCGCCGCGCCGGCGGCGGTGAGCCGCGCCACCAGGCCGCCGCAGCCGAGCACCTCGTCGTCGTAGTGGGGGGCCACGACCAGGGCGCGCGACGCGCGGACGGTCTCGGTCGTACCAGGAGCTGTGAGGGAGGGCTGCATCCGCTGTTTTTGTGGTAGATCCTGGGGAGGCGCGTCAAGGATGGATTTTCGATGAATTCTAGAAGAATGGAAAGGGCCGCGGGAGCAGATCCAGCCCACGACCTGCGCTCGGCCCTGCGGCGGCCCGGCGCCGGCGCGCCGGCGCGGCTCCTGGTGCTGGGCCGGGACGACGCTGCCGACCTGACGGGCGTCGCCGCGAGCGTCGTGCGCCGCCCGTGCCCGGAGCAGGTCGACGACGGACCCTTCGACGCCATCCTGTGGACGGCGGATGCCGCGAGCGTCGACGCCGGCGCCTGCCGGCGCGTGCGCGACCTGCTCGAGGCGGACGGCCGGCTGGTGCTGCTGGGGCAGGCCGCGGCCCCGGCGCCGGACGGCGCCGTCACCCGGCGGCTGGTGCGCTCCCTGTCGGAGGCGGGCTTCGTGGTCGTCAAGGAGCTGGCCCCCGAGGCTCTCGTGGCCCGTCGCGACGACTTCGTCGTTCGCCCCTTTCAGCCCGGCGACGAGGACGCCGTCGCCCGGCTCTTCGCCGACAGCTTCCACGTCGAGCGTCCGGCCGCGCACTGGCGTTGGAAATACCAGGAGAACCCCTACGGCGGCCGTTACGCCAGCCTGGCCTGGGCGCCGGGCGGCGAGCTCGCCTGCCACTACGCGGGCTATCCGATGCCCTTCTGGCGCGACGGCCGCGCCGTGCTCGGGCTGCAGATGGGCGACACCATGACGGCGCCGAGCTGGCGCCACGTGGGCCGCGGCACCTCGAGCCTGCTCGCCCGCACGGTGCGGCATTTCTTCGCCGTCCACCGCCGGGGGCCGTTCGCCTTCTTCTACGGCTTCAACACCGGGGGCATCCAGCGCTTCTGCCGCTGGTTCATCGGCGGCAGCCGGGCCGAGCCCGTCTGCTACCGGGCGCGCGACGCCACGGCGCCGCCCGGCGCGCCGCCCTATCGGGTGGAACGGGTGGCGCGGGTGGACCGGCGATGGGACCGCTTCTTCGCGCGCGTGGCCGGGCATTACGGCTTCCTCGCGCGCCGCGACGCCGAGTACGTCGACTGGCGCTACCTGCGCTGCCCCGACCCGCTGCCCTACGTGACGCTGGCGGCATGGCGCTGGGGCCGGCTGGTGGGCTGGGGCGTCTTCCGCCGGCGCGAGGACCGGATCGTCTGGGGCGACGCCCTCCTCGACCCGCGGCACGCGGGCGCCGCCGGAGCGCTCCTGGCGGGGGCCCTGGCGGCGCCCGAGCTCGCGGGAGGGCGCCGCGTCGAGGGCTGGTTCCCCGGCCGGCCCGCCTTCCTCGACGCCGAGCTCGACCGCCTCGGCTTCGAGAGCCTGCCGCATCCCGACGGCCTGGGGCTGATGTACCTGCCCGACGGCGAGGACGACCCGCCGCTCGACCGGCTCTATTACACGATGGGCGACGGCGACCTCTTCTGAGATCCTCACGTCCGGACGGTCCGGACGCCCAGCTCTCGTCCTTCAGCATCGACCGTTCTGAGGTAGCAGGTCCCGGGCGGCAGCCCCTCCCGGTCGTCGGAGCCCGGCCCCAGACGCCGGGCCGCCGCGGGATAACCGACGGCGGAGGAGGAGACCTCGAGCCACGCCGCCCTCCCCGCCCCCGGCTCGACTGAAGTCACGGCAGGCTCGGCCGGCGGCCATGCCCGCGCCAGCCGTTCCAGAAACGCCGCGAAGAGCGGACCGTAGATCCGACGCCGGAAGCGGCGGTAGGACTCCTCGAACCAGCCTTGCGCCCGCGGCTCGCCGGCGGTGCTGCGGCCGTAGAGGTGGACGGCTTCGGCCCCCGGCACGAAGCGGGCCGCGAGACGCCGCCGGCGCAGCCGCTCGAGCCAGTCCGTCTCCTCGAAGTAGAGCCGGTAGCCCTCGTCGAAGCCCCCGAGCTCCTCCCAGGCCGAGCGCCGGAACGCCAGCAGGGCGCCGCTGAGCTCGTAGCAGACGTAGGGCGCGCGCGCCGTCCAGCAGCGGCGGGCGTGCGCCCGCCAGCGGCGGCGGCCGTAGCGCGCCCAGCGCTCGCCGCGCTCGGCGAGCAGCCGCAGCAGCTCGTCGACGCGAGTGCGCCTCTCGGTGGGCGGCAGCAGGAAGCGGCGCTCGGCGTCCCAGTAGAAGCGCGGCCCGGCCGCCGCCGCTCCCGCGTCCAGGGCCGCGCACAGGGCCGCGGCACAGCCGGGCAGCGCCATCACGTCCGGATTCATGAGCACGACGTGCTCCGACGCGGTGGAGCGCACGCCCAGGTTGGCGCCGCCGGCATAGCCCAGGTTGGCTCCCGGCTCGAGCAACGCCGCGGGCAGCGAGCGCAGCCGCTCCCTTTCCGCGGGCCGGCTGCCGTTGTCGACCACCACCCACTCGGCCCCGAGCCGTGCCGCCGCGAGGTCCTGCGCCAGCGCCTCGTAGGCCCGCGCCGCGAGCTCCGCGGCGTGGTAGTGCACGAGGACGACCGCGAGCTTCATCCGAGCTCCCGCCGCCAGTCTCCCGAGGCCACCCACCTGAGCACGTCCTCGGCCACCTCCGCCGAACGCTCCTCGCCGAACCCCCGCGCGACGCGCAGTCCCCGGCGTCGCAGCTCCCGCCACCGCCGTGGATCGCCCAGCACTTCCGCGGCCGCGGCGGCGAGCGTCCGCGGGTCGTCGGAGGGCACCAGCCGCGCGGCCCCGGCCGTCCAATCGCGGAAGCAGGAGACGTCGGAAGCGATCACCGGCACGCCGCACGCCATCGCCTCGAGCGCCGGCAGGCCGAAGCCTTCTTGCTCCCAGGAGGGGGCGAGCAGGAGGTCGCAGCTCCTCACCAGGCGAGGGACCTGATGGGGCGGCAGGTGCTCGTGGAACTCGTCGGGCTCGACGACGGCGCGCTCCGCCGCCGACAGCGGCCATTGCGAGAGCCGCACCAAGACGCAATCGCCTCCGCGCCGCCGCAGCTCGACGATCGCCTCGAGCGCCGTCCGTACGCCTTTCCAATCGATCTCGAAGGGTGACGTGACCAGCACCCGTGGGCGCCGACGCGGGCGCAGGCGCCGCCACGAGAAGAAACGCGGCGGGTGGAAGAAGGGCTCGAGAGGCTGCGGCACGACCCGGGCGGGCCGGCCGAAACGGTCGGCGAGCAGACGCACGAGGTGCGGCGCCACCGCCATGGCCGGGACGGGGGCGCGGTAGGCGTCCGCGATCGCCGCGTGCTCGGGCCGGTTGTGAGTATAGTGGCCCTCGAACCCCTGGCAGTAATGGACGACCGCGCCGCGGGCGCCTTCGAGCGCGCGCGGGATCGTGGTCCAGTAGGTGGCCACCGTGACGTCGGCGGCGGGCAGATCGTCGCGGCCGAGCCCGGGCGGGCGCCGCAGCTCGGCCTCGAGAGGGAACCAGTCCGGCGCCTCGCCCGGGCACACCACCGTGACCCGATGGCCGCGCCGCGTGAGCAGGTTGGCCTGCTGCAGGACGACCTTGACCCCGCCGAAGAGCGGCGCGGCGTCGAGGAGGTAGGCGACGTGCAAGGACCTCAGAGGGGCCTCGGCGGGTGAGGCCCCGGTTCTCTAGAAGCTCTGGATCCTGAGATTGACGCCCAAGCCGAAGTCGGGGACGCTCAGGTCGGCGGCCTGCGAGACCCCCGTTCCTTTGCGCGCCTTGACCGCCGGCGTGAACGCGGTCGACGTGGTGCTGGGGTAGCTGTGCGTCAGGGTCGTCGTGAAGCTGCCGAAGCTGCCGGTATCGTTCCAGTCGAACTGATAGTCCGAGACCGGATCGGCGTCGGTGGTAACCCTGAAACGGATCGTGCTGTTGGGCCGGCACTTGAGGTCCTGGGTGAGGAAGCTGTCCCACACGCAGGGCTTCGATGCGCTGGGCTGGTTCTGGGGAGCGACGTCGTCGGGGTGGACCTCGAAGAGCGAGACCGTCGGCACCACCGACACCGGCACGACGTCGAGGACGACGCTGGTCTCCAGCGAGAGCTGGTTTTCACACTTGCGGACGTCGGCCCTCACCCGGCGGGTGGTGCCCTGGAGGTTGGGAGCTTCCCAGACGAAGGTGAGCTCGCTGGCGCTGGCCGCCGGCGCCCAGTCGAAAACGGTGCAGCCCGCGGGGTAGTGATCGCACACCGCGCCACAATTGCCCGCGAGCACGCAGGTGCCTCCCGCGTCCTCGATCTCCCAGCGCACCTCGGCCGCGTTGCTGTCGACGTTGAAGGTCACGCCGGAGGCGGAGGTCTGGCTCGCGGGAGTGCGGCTCAGCCCGCCGGGACCGATGGCGAGAGGACCGGCGCCGAGCAAGGTGAAGGGCGTCTGGTCGTGGGTGCTCTGCCCCGCGGAGCTCGTCGCCTCGAGCCGCATCCTGAAGTCGACGCTGCCGTCCTTCTCGATGAGCTCGCGAAACGCGACGCTCGCCACCACCGCCTTCGGCTCGTCCGTGGAAAGGCTCGTGGGGGTCGTGGCGGAGTTCCAGGCCGCTGAGCTCCCGGACTCGAAGCCGTCGACGAAGATGATGCCCGTGTCTTCCGTGAGCTCGTCGGCACAGGTGTCGAGCTCCAGCGTCGGCGAGCTCACCTTCGGGGGCAGCACGAGCAGCGTCGTCCCCTCCCCATCGAGCACCGTCCAGTTGTAGGTCATGGACACGGCCGCGTCGTCGCGGCCGTCGACGGTGGCGGTGAACGTCAGCGGCGTGCCGGCGTCGTAGATGCCGCCGACGCTGGCCGGCGTCACGTCGACGGACCGGACGTGAGGACGCGGATCCTGGACCGTCACGTCTTGCTCCGCCACCGACAAGGCGTCCGGGCAGACGCTCTTGCTCGCCGAGATGAACGGATTGCGCGCGGGGCAATCCCCGATGGTGCAAAGACCGAAGTTGATCACGGCGACGTCGTCGGTGTCCGAGGGCTGCGCGGTGAAGTTGTCGGTGTGGTCCCACGACCAGGTGCCCCCGGGGCAGTCCCCGGCCGGCGTCACGCTGGCGGTGAAGGTGATCGGCTGCCCCATCCAGTACGGCGGCGCGGCCGGATTGGTGACGTCCACCCGCACGGAGGTCTCGGTCGGCGGCGGCGGCGGCGCGTCGCCGAGGAGGTGGACGTCGAGGATGGAGTTGGCGGCGCGGTAGAAGTAGCCCTGCGCCGAGAACTTGCCGACCTGCGGAAACATCTCGTTCAAGCCGTGGTGGTTGTGCTGATAGTAGTGGCTCCAGTAGGACATCGTCTGGCCGCTGCAGGGGTCGGCGTAGGTGCCGCCGCCCTGGGTGATCTCCGGCAGAGACGCGAGCGGAGTCGGATTCGGCGGGCGCAGCGAGGAGAGGTTGTAGAGCCGCTCGAGGCCGGGGCCGATGGTGTTCGAGGTCTGGGCGCCATAGTAGAGATAGGGCGTGCCTCCGATCTCGGAGTGGGTCAGGAAGTCCTTGAACGTCGGGATTTCCCCGATCGAGATCGGGCTCACCGCCTCGGTGAGCGCGCAGGTGCCCCCGGAGACGCAGCCGTCGATCAGGAAGATCCTGAGCTTCTCCTTGTCGATGCCGGTCTCCTCGCTGACGATCGCCACGTAGGCGTGGCCGTTGTACTGGAAGATCGCCGAGCCCAGGGTGTGCTTCAAGCCGCTGAAGAGCTTCTGGGCGAGAGCAGGGTTCTGCGGATCGACCGCCCAGATCTCGAGGAAGGTGTTGAAGCCGCCGGAGGCGGTGACGAAGATCTTGTCCGTGGCCGGAACGTGGAGGACGTCGATGAAGATCCGGCTCTTGTTGAGGGTGTCGCCGACGAACCCGCGGCGGACCCCGGGGCACTGGCCCAAATCCTCCTGGCAGGCGAAGGTCAGGGCCTTCGCGGTCGTGACGTTGTAGACGGCGAGGCCGTTGACGGCCCCGGCGAAGGCGTAGACGGTGCCGTTGTTGCGCTTGACGAGCCGGATCTGCGTGGCGTTGGTCAGGGTGTCCTGGTAGAGCTGGCGCAGTTGGGCGGAGCTGGTCGTGAACTCCCACAGGCTCACGCCAACGGGCGTAATACCCGCCACCCCCACCACATCGGTCGTGGAGTTGAAGCTCAGGGCGCCGATATCCTCAATGAGTTGGAGCACCTCGCTCACGCCCGGAAAAGCGAGGAAGTGACCGGCCGTCCACCCGTCGCGAAAGGTGCGGTGAACCGGATCCGCCGGATTGGATTCGATGTCCCACACCTGGAAGCCGGCGTTATAGGCCGCGTAGAGACGGCGGCTGACGCCGCCGACGGTGACCACGTCGACCGATCGGAAGAGCTCGTGCCCCGACTTTTCTCCGGGGATCGTCGTCCCCGCGAACCGATCCGTCGAGTCGCGGGGCCGCTTGGGCGCGATGGGGAAGCCGGAGGCGGGGTGGAAGTCGCTCGGCGGCCACAGCCGCCGAGCTCCCGACGCACCGCAGCCAACCTCGAAGCCCTGGGCATCGACGCACTCCGGCACCGGCACGGCCGGGGTGTTATAGCCCGGCAGCGTACAGTCGAGCTGCGCGCTCAGCGGGCCGGGCTGAAGCATCGCCGCGGCAAGCCCCGCCGCGACCGTGATCCGTCGCGCAAAACGCGTGTCGCTTCGTGAGTCTTTGCTCTTCATCAGGACGCTCCTCGAGGCGCTTCCGAGCGCCGGGTACGGTACGTTTCGCCCGTCTTCCGCGCCGGCGGCGCGGCGCGGAAGGACCTTCTTCGATGCTGCCGAGGCCGACGGTCTCGACCCGCTGCCTCGGCCCACGAGCCAGCGTAGGCTCATTCATAGAGCCGAAGAGCCATATGTTACCGGATCAAAAACAGGATTGCAAGCCCCCACGCCTCAAAAAGAACGGATGAACGCTGAAAGCCAGAAAAAAAGTAACGGGCTCGCCCTGCGGCGAGCCCGTTTGGCTTGCCGGGTCCCCGGAGGGATCCGGCAAGGTGGCGTTCAACCGGTCATCTAGTCGATGATGTTGACGCCGCCGTTCTCGATCGCGCCGTTCAGGAACTGGTTGTAGTCCTGGCAGGCGTCGTAGAGCTGGACGGCCTGGAGGCCCACCGAGAACAGACCCAGAGCGCTGTGCATCGTGGTCACGTGGCTCTGGGCGATGTTGCCGTCCGTACCGAAGTCGGCGTCGCCGTCCGGCGCGTCCGGCGGCAGGTTCAGGTTGAGCCAGGCCCAACCGAAGTTGAAGGGCACGGAGAGGTCGCCATCGCCCCAGTTGTAGAGGTGGGTCTCCCAGGGGAAGCACGGCGGATCGCTCTCGTCCGGAGGCGAAACGAAGCCACCGGTGAAGAAGCAGATCTCAACGGCGTCCTCGGCCTCGTTGAACGCGATGACCTCGGTCTCGTTGAGCGGGAACCAGGTCGGCCCCACACCACCGCACCAGCTCTGGTTGGCCGGCGGAGGAATTTGCGCGCCCTCCGAAGAAGTCGAGTCGCGCCACACGACCAGTTGAGTCTGGTCGAAGACTCCGCCGTTGAGGTAGCGGGTGCCCCAGATGGTGCCGAGCGGCTCGCGGTTGTCCGGGCCGGTCGGAGGAGCGAAGTACCGGCCGTAGAAGGTGTAGCCGGTGGCATTGGCGACGGTGGTGACCGTGACGCCGGTGTCCGGGTCGAGGAGCGGGATCTGGGCCGCGTCGAAGTTGCTGTTGGCCTCGATGTGGACCAGGGTGTCGCCCTGGGCGAAGTTGTTCACGGTGTCGACCAGGAACCAGTCGCCCCAGAGCTGGTTGATGTTGTTGGCGATGCCGGTGCCGCCGGTCTGGAAGTAGCCCGGGAAGCCCGGTTGGAGGACGAGGCTGCACTGGCTGGCATTGTCGATGGTGACGTAGCCGCGGAAGTGGCCGTCACCGTGGTCGTCGCCGACGCAGTTGTTGACGGGCAGGGGAACCACCTGGCCCGAGTGGCCGTTCACCAAGCGGGTCAGGGCCGTGCCGGTGATCACCGGGTTGTTGAAGTTCGGGAAGATGTTCTGGCAGAACGGGAAGCCGCCGGCGGGTCCGCCGATGACGTTGTCCCAGTGCGGGTTCACCGAGTTCACGCCGCCGCAGGGGCTGCTGTGCTCGCCCGGAACGCCCTGGACGTTGACGCCGCAGGTCGCGTTGGCGTCGAACGGGTCGTTCGGCGGATCCGCGGAGAGCGGGATGATGCCTTCGAAGACGTCGGCGACGTTGACCGTCGCGACGTCGTAGCCGGTCAGGTAGATGTCGAAGTCGATGGTCGGGAAGGACCAGTCGGTCCAGAAGATCACGTGGGCGATCGTCGGCGCCGCCGACGCGTTGTTGATCGAGAACAGCGTCGTGACGCCGTCGCCGACCTCGAAGTAGGGGACCAGCAGCGTCGCCGCCGGCACCGCGTCCACGGTGCACAGCTCGGCGAACGACTGGCCGCCCAACGCGAGCAGCCCAAATACCACGAGAACTAGGCTGAGTCTCTTCATTTCGGGTGTCTCTCCTCAGTTCGATTCAGTAGCCGTCCAAGAGGCGGAGACCGTCGCCATGACCGTCTCGTCCACCTCTAGTTTGAAACTCGTTTGAAACTCGGTCCCTTGCCGCCAAACCGGTTCCGTTGCCGCGGCAAGAACCTGCGGCGGCCGTGAGCCGCCTGTTCTCCTGGCTGGGCTATCACCTCCTGTTCAAAGTCTCTTCTTCCCGAATGCTCGAATCTCTGTCGTCTCGCTCAGGTGCGAGGCCGCAGTCTAACAGAACCTCCGGGAGAGTGCAACCCATGTCGGGTCACCAGGCTCCCCAGAGGTCGAACGGCTCCCGCACCGCGACGTCCGACGCTTGCGCCGGACGACCAGATCAGGCCGTCCCGAGCTGGGTACGACAGGACTCTAAGGTCAAACCGGCGCCGCTGTCAACACCTCAGCGCGGATTTTGCCGACGCGGCGCGGATTTCGGCCCGCCTCGGCCCCTCAGGACGCGGGCCGCGGCTTCCAGGCCCGCAGGCTGCCCTGGCCGCTGCAGCCGGGGGCGCTGAGTCCCGGGATGCCGGGAAAGCCGGTGGGCTCGCCGGCGAAGCTCGCGATCATCTCGTCGCGGCCGTCCGCGTCGAGGTCGACCAGGCGCAGCCCGAAGCCCTCGCAACCTGCCTCGGTCGCAGTGAGCTCCTCGGTCTCGCGGACGAAGAAGCCGTGGCCGTCGCCGAGGAAGAGCCGGACCTCGCCGTCGCCGGTCAGCGCCGCGAGGTCGCGATGGCCGTCGCCGTCGAGCTCCCCGACCGCGAGGGCGGTGATGCCGCGGCGCGTCTCCTCGTTGAAGAGCGGCCGCCGCTTCCAGGCGAGCTCCGGCGCCCCGTAGAGCACGTCGATGCCGCTGCGCCAGACGTTGAGCTCGCGGTTGGTGTAGGCGAGGACCAGGTCGCCATGGCCGTCGCCGTCGAGGTCGGCGACGGCGACCGCCGTCACCAGGCCTTTGGGGCGCACCTCGGCCATCGCCTCGACGGTCAGCGCGCCGCCTTCGGCTCCCCGGCGCAGGATCTGGTTGTTGCCCATCTGGCGGGAGACGCTCACCAGGTCGGGGCGCTGATCGCCGTCGAAGTCCGCGATCACGAAGCCGTCGCCGAAGTTCGGCCGCACCATCCCCGTGGCCTCCAGCGGCCGCCGGGCAGCCCAGGTGCCGTCGCCCTGGTTGAGGTAGACCAGGTAGTCGCGCGAGGTGTCGACGATCTGGGTCGGCGCCCCCCGGCGGCGGCTGGTCCCCTTCGGCCCCTCGCCCAGGGCGATGAGGTCGAGCCTGCCGTCCCGGTTCCAGTCGATGGAGGCGATGGCGCGGGAGGAGAACGCGGAGTCGTCGCCCCCCTGGCCGGGGTGGCCGAGAGCGATGCCCTCGCTCCACGGCAGGAAGCCGGAGCCGCCGTCGCTGACCAGCACCAGCATGCCGCGCAGGTGGATGCCGAAGGCCAGGTCCATGTGGCCGTCGCCGTTGAAGTCGGCGGCCTCGACGTCGCCGTAGTCGTAGGGCAGCGGCGGATAGGTCGCCTCCCACAGTCGCCAGTTGCCGCGGCTGTCGCCGAGGAAGACGTTGGGCTGCGCGCGTCCCTTGCGGGCGGGTCCGAAGACGACGTCGAGGTGGCCGTCGCCGTTCATGTCCGCGACGTCGAAGCCGTTGCGCCACTGGCCGTGGCGCGGCAGCCCGTGGCCGAACTCCTCGAAGCGCAGGCGGTCGGCGGCGGCGAGCTCGAACCGATAGGCCGCGGCGGCCTTCTCCAGCTCCTCGGGAGTGGGGCCCACTTTCTTCCTTCGGACGGGGAGGTCGATCTGCGGCTTCAGGTACTTGACGTAGAGCCACTCCTCGTCGTGCTCGACGACCTCGAACTGGACGCCCAGGGGCATCTGGACGTGGTCGTCGTCGATCCACCGGTACGCGCCTTCCCGCTTGGGCAGCTTCTCGATCCGATAGGGCAGTCCCGTCTTCTCGTCGACGAGCGGCCATTCCTGCGCGTCCAGGTCCTCGGCCAGCGCCGTGAGCTTCGCTTCGGTCCTGCCGACCTCGATCTCCGGTACGGCCGCCGGTTCCGTCTCCTGGCCTGGCGCCGGTTCCGTCTCCTGGCCTGGCGCCGGCGACGCGGCTCCGGCGATCCACAGGGCCGACAGCGTCAGCAGCGTCCAGGCACTCAGTGTACGCGTGGGGACGATCGAACGGTATGTCATCAGCAGCTCTCCTGGGTGGCGGTAAGGATTCGTGTCGGAAGCCGCCGCGCGAAGTGCGCCAGGCGGCGGTCATGGCGACTGGGTCGCATCTTGTACCAGATCGCCCCGAGCGCAGCGCGGCGCCGGCACTTCTTGACAAAACCTTTTCGCCCGCGCGCTCAGCCGGAATCTCCGATCCTCACCGGCCGGCCGCTCTCATAGAGCCGCAGGTGCGCCGCCAGGCGCTGCGCCGAAGCCGGCGGCACGCGGCCCGCGGCCTGCCGGATCAACGACTGTTGCCAGCGCGCCGCCTCCTCGTACCTCCCTTGCTCCGCCAGCGCCATGGCCACCGTGGCGGCGTGCTCGAGGGAGCTCTCCAGGGCGGAGGCGGCCTGCGCCAGCACGAGCGCGCGGTCGCCGTCGCGCAGCGCGGGATCGGGACAGGTGGCGAGCAGCCGCGCCAGGGTGTGGGTCAGGCCCGCGTGCCCGGGCACCTGCTCGAGCGCCGCCTCGAGACGGCTCACGGCGCGGGAATAGTCGCCGGCGAGGACGTGCAGGCTGGCCTCGGAGAGCCAGGCGGTGGCGTTGCCCGGATCGAGCTCGACGGCGCGGGCGAAGAGCTCGGCGGCCTCGGCCCGCTGGCCCGCGACCTGGAGGGCGTTGGCCAGCCGCGTCCAGGCCTCGCTCGAGTCGGGCTCGAGCGACGCGGCGCGGCGGAAATGGCCCACCGCCTCGGCCTGCCGTCCGAGATGCCAGGCCACCTGGGCGAGCCCCTGCCAGGCGGCGGCGTTGCCGGGCTCGTCGGCGGCCAGGGCCTCGAGGCGCGCCAGGGCCTCGCCCGAGCTACCCTGGCGGTGCAGCGCCATGGCCGCCAGGTAGCGCGCCCGGCCGTGGCGGGGGTCGCTCTCGAGCAGCTTGCCGAGGTGCTCGCCGGCCTCTCCCCAGCGGCCCAGCTCGCCGAGCACGTTGGCCAGGTTGAAGCGCGCCGCCGCGAGGTCCGGGGCCAGCTCCAGGGCGCGGCGCAAGGACGCGACGGCCCCTTCGCGGTCGCCCTGGGCCAGGCGGGCGTTGCCGAGGTCGAGGTGGAGCTGCGGATCGTCGGGGGCATGCTCGAGGGCCGCCGCCAGCTCGGCCGCGGCGGCCCCCGCCCGGCCCTGGCGCACCAGCGCCAGGGCCAGGTTGCGGCGCGCCGCGGCGTTGCCCGGATCGGCCTCGACGGCGCCGCGGTAGGCGGCCACGGCCGCGTCGAGGCGGCCGGCCATGAGCGCCCGGTTGGCCCGGCGCAGATAGGCGCCGGAGCTGACGGCGAGCGCCTCGAGGCGCTCCTCGAGAGGGTCGTCGAAAGGCGCCTCGCCGGCGCCGTGGCGCTCGAGGTGGACGCGGGCCTCTTGGTGACGCCCCAGGCGCTGCAGGGCCAGGCCCAGGGCGTGGCGTACGCTCCCCGCCCGCGGCTCGCGCTCGAATGCCGCCGCGAAGTGCTCGGCGGCGCGTTCGGGCTCGCCGGCCGCCAGCGCGGCGTGTCCGAGGCCGGCGTGAGCCGCTGCCGTAAAGGCATCCTGGCCGAGCAGCGGCTCGAAGGCCGCGCGCGCCTCCCGCGGCTCGTTCAACGCCAGCAGGACCTGGCCCAGGCGCAGCCGCGCCGGAGCGTTGCCGGGCACCAGCTCGAGGACGCGGGCGAAGTGGCCGCGGGCCGCCGCGAGCCGCCCGTCCGTCTGCGCGAGGAGACCGCGGTGGTAGGGCCACAGGACGCTCGCGGGGTCGAGCCGCTCGGCGTTGGCGTAGCAGGCGGCCGCCGGCGCCAGGAGCTCGTAGGCGTGGTAGAGACGGCCCATGTGGCCGAACGCCCCGGCGAGCTCCCGCCGCTCGCCGCGGCCGCGGCCGAGGAGCTTGCCGAGCACGGCGCGCTGCTCCCCGAGCTGGCGACCGGCCACCTCCTCGACGCCGGCGAGGTCGGGATGGTCGACCGCTTCGAGGTCGCGCGGCCAGGGCTCGCCGCCGCAGGCGAAGGTCAGCGCCGCCGCCAGGACGAGCGCCGTCCCCCTCACGGCCCACCCCCAGCGACGGCCTGGCCGGTGCCTTGCCGCAGCGTCGTGTAGCGGTCCGTGCCGACGGCGGTCCACCGCTCCTCGGCGCCGTCGGGCCAGCGCACGCGCACGTCCACGGCGCCCCCCTCGGTGCCGAGCCCGAAGAGCAGCCGCGGGTCGCTTGACGAGGCGTAGCTCGCGGCGGCGCCGACGCGGCGCGCGAGCTCGCGGCCGTCCGGCGCGGCGACGATCGCCAGCGCCCCCCAGGCGTCGCGCTCGCTGGTCCCTCCCGCGCCGTCGGGCACCGCCGCCAGCAGCCGCAGGCCGAGCCAGCGGGCGCGGTGGCCGACCTGGTTGACGAGCAGGCGCGCCGCCCCGCCGTTGTTGCCGACCACCACGTCGACGTCGCCGTCGTTGTCGAGGTCGCCGAAAGCGGCGCCGCGGCTGACCTCGGCCGCCGCGAGGGCGGCGCCGGCCTCGTCGGTGACCTCCTCGTAGAGGACGCCGGCGCCGGCGCCGCGGTGACGGAAGAGCTGGTTGCGCTGGCGCAGCGGCAGCGCCTCGCCGGCCAGCGCCTGCTCCTTGATCACTTTCACCGCCCCGTTGACCGCCAGCACGTCCAGCCAGCCGTCGTTGTCGTAGTCGAGCCAGGCGGTGCCGAAGCCGGTGGCGTTCCAGCTCGGCGAGCCCAGGCCGGTCTCCACCGAGCGGTCCGCGAAGACGCCGGCGCCGTCGTTGACGTAGACGGTGTTGATCTCCCGCGCCAGGTGGGTGATGAAGAGGTCCTCGTCGCCGTCGCCGTCGAAGTCGGCGGCCGCCACCCCCATGGAGGCCTGGGGCTGGCCGCGAGCGTCGACGGCGCAGCCGGCGAGGACGGCGCGGTTCTCGAAGCGCCCGTCGCCGAGGCTCACCCAAAGCTGGTTGGGCAGGCCGTCGTTGCCCACGTAGAGGTCGAGCCGGCCGTCGCCGTCGAAGTCGGCGGCCACCGCGCCGAGGGCGCCGCCGTACTCGGCGTTGAGACCCGCGCGGCCGCTCACCTCCTCGAAGACGGGAGCGCCGCCGCGCCCGCCGGTGTTGCGGTAGAGCGCGTCCGGCTGCGGCTCGAAGGCCAGCGGGCCGCAGTAGTTGGGCAGGCCGAGCTCGTCTTTGCAGCGCGGATCGGCCTCCGGCGTCCACTCGACGTAGTTGCCCACGAAGAGGTCGAGCCAGCCGTCGCGGTCGTAGTCGAAAGCCACCGCCGGCACGCTCCAGCGCGCGTCGCCCACGCCGGCCGCGGCGGTGACGTCGACGAACGTCACCGGCCCGCCACCGGCGCGGCCGGCGTTCTTCCAGAGCTGGTTGGCGCCGAGGTTGGTGAGATAGAGGTCGACCCGGCCGTCGTTGTCGAAGTCGGCGGCCGCCACCCCCATGCCGTAGCCTATCGCCCCGGCAAGGCCGCTCTCGGCGGTGACGTCGGTGAAGCGCAGGACCGGCCGGCCGCCGGCCGCGGCCGCGAGGTCGTTGCGGTAAAGCCGGCCGCTCGGCGGCAGCGGGCCGGCGGGCGGAAACGCCGGCTCCCCCGGCCCCAGGGGCGCGCCCTGGACGAAGTAGACGTCGAGGTCGCCGTCGTCGTCGTAGTCGAAGAGGGCGAGGCCGGAGCCCATCATTTCGGGGTAGTAGAGCTCGCCCGTCATGCCGTTGAAATGGACGAAGTCGAGGCCGCTCGCCGCGGCGGCCTCGACGAAGAGGTCGCCGGCCGCGGGCTCGACCACGGCCGCCGGCGCCGCCGGCGCCTCGACGGGCTGGGGAGGCGGCGCGCCGCAAGCCGTCAGCACGAGGCTCGCCGCGAGGGCCCAGGTTCGCTGCACGCGTTCGCTCCGTTCCGTCCGGCGCCGTGTTCGATGCGCTCATCGCGATGGCGGGCCGGACGACGTGCCCCCACGTCTCTCGGCCCGCGCAGGCTGGCGGGAGTATAGCTCCCTGACGAAGGCCCGTGACAAGGGGCCCTGGGTCATGCTAGAATTCCCAAAGAAAGTTCAGCGCACCTATTGACACGGGATGGATGCCGGGGTAGCATTCGACTTCTGGCGACCTGAAACGCCTTGAAGAAGGAACAGGAAGGAAGGAGCGTAACCGTCATGCCGTTTGTCCACAAGATCCGGCAGGTCCACCTCGTGGGACCCAAGATCCGCCAACTGCGCAAGGAGCGCAAGATGACGCAGACCGAGCTCGCCCAGAGGATCGGGATCCAGCAGTCCGACCTCTCGCGGATGGAGAAGGGCGAGTACCGGGTGAGCCTCGACACGCTGTTCAAGATCCTGGCGGAGTCGAACGTGTCGATCGGCGAGTTCTTCGACGACCTGCACCGGGAGTCGTTGACGCCCGCCGAGATGCAGATGATCACGGAGTTCAAGGAGCTGGCGCCCGAGGACCGCCGCGAGGTGCGCGCGTTCATCAACTTCAAGCGCCAGCAGACGCGTCGCGACAAGCTGGCGAGGCGGAGCTTCCAGCCGGAGGACCTGACCGACGAGGCGCCTCCCGAGCAGGCCGTGGCCGCCGCCGGCAGCTAGCCCGGAGTCGCCGTGACGGCCGGCGGCGGCAAGCCGTGCCCTGGGACGCGCGTCCCGGGGACGGCCGCCGCGCCGGCCCGACGCGCGCCGGATGCGATGCCCGCCTACCGCTTCTGCCGCCCGGACGACGTGCCCCGGCTCGTGCGGGCGGTCAACCGCTGCTACGACGTCCACTTCCCCGGCGCCCCGCCGCTGACCGTGGCGGGCCTGCGCGCCGAGATGAAGGAGCTCGACGTGTGGCCGTCGAGCTCGATGGTGGCCCTCGCCGGCGACGAGCCGATCGCGGTGCTCATCGGCACCAGGCGCGAGCGCGAGGTGCTCGTGGTGCGCCTCGGCGTGCGGCCGGACCACCTCCGCCGGGGCCACGGCGCCCACCTCGTCACCTCGCTCGGCCAGAAACTGGCCGTGCTCGGGCCGCCGCGTCTCGTCGCCGAGGTCCCCCTCGACCTGCCGGCCGCGGCGGCCTTCTTCGCCGCCCTCGGCTACCGGCGGGAGGCCGACTTCACCGACTGGACGCGTTTGCCCGGCGGCGCCGAGCCGGTGCCCGCGGAGCTGACGGTCCCGGTCACCGTCGACGACGTCGCGGACGCCGGCCTGCTCGAGCCCGCCGCCGGCGTCGCCTGGGAGCGCGCCCGCGAGTCCCTCGTCGGCTCGAAAGACGCCTTCGACGGCCTCGCCATCGCGACGCCGGAGCGTCTCGAGGCGTACGTGCTGGCGCGCCCGCGGGAGGACGCCGTCGACGTGGTGGCGGCGTCCTGCCGCGATCCGGCACAGGCGGAGGTCTACCTGGGGCTGTTGCTGCGCGCGGTCGTCGGCGGCGCGGGCGCCGTGACCGTGCGGTTGCCGCGACTCGCCGACGGCGAGCTGCCGCCGGCGGTGCTGGAGCGTCTCGGTTTCGCGCCGGGGCGGCGCTATGCGCGCTTCGCGGTCGTTGCGCGGGCCGCGTGAGCGCGGGGAACCCTCACCCCCGGCCCCTCTCCCAGGGGGAGAGGGGAGTGGGAAGGGGAGCGCTCACCTCACGACGCCGCTGCATAGACGCTCCTCCCAGCCCCGAAGTAGCTGTCGAAGACGTGCTGGTACACCAGCTCGCTCTTCTCCCGGTAGACCTCCGGCGTGTACGCCCGCGGCAGCCCCTGGTCCAGCATCGTCTCGATCGTCACCCGCACCGACGCCCGCGCCTGCTGACGCTTGCGCCAGTCGAGCACGAGCTTCTCGCGCTTGAGCGTCGCGAGCAGCTCGCGCGCCGTCGCCTTGACCTGCGCCCGGTCCTTCCTCGTGAGCTCCATCTCGGGCTTGGTGAGCAGGTCGAAGACGGCCAGCTCCTCTTCCGTGAGCTGCTCGCTCACCGCGCGTTGCTCCTCCTGCGTGAGGCCCTGGGCGAACGCCACCAGGCGGCTGAAGAACTCCTCCACGTTGGCGCTGCCGGAGTTGTACTCGTCGATCATCCGCTGGAACCGCTCCAGGTAGTCCATCCGCGTTCGGTTGAGCCGCACCATCTTCCGGAGCTGCCGCGCCACCAGCCCTTTCACCCGCTCGGCCTCGGTGTGCTTGCGGCCCTGCTCGAACCGCGCTCTGAGCGCCTCGAAGTCGATGCCGCTGAGGTCGATCCGGTGGTCGGCGCCGTACTCGCCCGTGGGCTCGCGGATCACGTAGCCCTCGGCGGCGATCGAGCCGTCGAGGAGCTCTTCGACCTGCTCCATGATCGACGAGATGTCGGCCGGCGGGCTGAGGCCGCGGATCTTCTCGGCCAGCACCCGGATCAGCGAACAGCCAGGCTGTAGGTCCTGGGCCGCGGGATCGGGGAGCACCGCCTTGTAGAGACGGTCGACGGTGGCCGCCTGGTCGAGGAAACGCTTCTTGGGCTCGTCGGAGGCGACGAGCCCGTCCACCGCGTCGTCGAGCAGCCCGATGCGCTCGAAGCCCCCGGCATCCTCGATGGGCCCCAGATCCACGCCCTGCTCGGCACACAGCTTCCGCGTGTCCTCGAGGGCGTCCTCGAGAGACGCGACGAGGGCGGCCTTGTCGTCGACGGGGCGGTCACCTCCCCCCGAGCCGCCCGTGCCGTAGATCGCCAACGCCCGCTCCAGGTTCCGGAAGACGCCCACGTAGTCCACGATCAGACCGCTGACCTTGTCGCGGTAGACGCGGTTCGCCCGCGCGATCGCCTGCATCAGGGTGTGGTTGCGCATCGGCTTGTCGAGGTAGAGCGTCGAGCACGACGGCACGTCGAAGCCCGTCATCCACATGGCGCAGACGAAGACCAGGCGGAAAGGATGGTCCGGGTCCTTGAAGTGGGTCTCGAGATCCTCGCTCAGCATCCGCTGGCGGTGGGGACGGATGTCGAGCCCCTTTGCCTCGAGGTCGCGGATCTCGTTCTGCATCTGCGAGACGACCACGGCCATGTCGGTCTCCGCCATCTCGCGGATCCGCTGCTCCAGGGCCGGACGGTCGACCTGCGGGGCGCGGCGGTGCTGCTTGCGCAGAACCTCGAGCTTGCGGTCCCAGTGCTTGCGCACCTTGTCGTACATCAGCACCGCCGTCGCCTTGTCGATGCAGATGACCATCCCCTTGCCCTGGAACCCGCGGCTCGTGAAGTGCTCCACCACGTCCTCGGCCACCGCCTCGAGCCGGTCGTCGCGGGTGATCAGGTGGTACTCGCGGGCGAACTCGCGCTCGAGCTTCTTTTCCTGCTCCTCGTCCAGCTCGGCGTCCTCGAGCAGACGCTCCATGTCCTCGTTGAGGTGCTCGTTGGTGAGCTGGAGCTCGGGAATGCGGTTCTCGTAGTAAAGAGGAACCGTGGCGCCGTCTTCCACCGACTGGCGGAAATCGTAGATGCTCACGTAGTCGCCGAAGACCTCGCGCGTCTTCTCCTCGCCCACGATCAGCGGCGTACCGGTGAAGGCGAGGAACGAGGCGTTGGGCAAGGCCCGGCGCATGTTCAGGGCCAGAGTGTCGTACTGGCTGCGGTGGGCCTCGTCGGTGATCACGATGACGTCGTCGCGCTCGGAGAGCACCGGGTGCTTCTCGCCGCGCTCGGTACGGAACTTCTGGATCAGCGTGAAGACGTAGCGGTGGTCCTCGCGGAGGAGACGGCGCAGGTCCTGGCTGTTCTCGGCCTGGGCCTCGCTGTCGGTGACGGCACCGGTGGAAGCGAAGAACTTGTAGATCTGCTCGTCGAGGTCGCGGCGGTCGGTGACGATCACGAAGGTCCAGTTGCCCGGAACCTTGCGCAGCACTTTCTGCGAGAAGAAGATCATCGAAATGCTCTTGCCGCTGCCCTGGGTGTGCCAGAACACGCCGAGGCGGCCGGAACCCTCACCCCCGGCCCCTCTCCCAGGGGGAGAGGGGAGTCTGGAACCCTCACCCCCGGCCCCTCTCCCAGGGGGAGAGGGGAGAGCGGAACTTCCGGAACCCTCACCCCCAGCCCCTCTCCCAGGGGGAGAGGGGAGCAAGGCTTTGGAGTCTTCTTCCCCCCTCTCCCCCTGGGAAAGGGGGGGCAGGGGGGTGAGGGTTCCGCTGCCTGAGGGAGGGGGGAGTAGGGAGTGGGGGACGGAGGCCTCGATCTTTCTCAGGGCTTGGTCGGGGTGGTCTTCGAGTAGGCGGTTTGGGATTCGGACGACTTCTAGGCCGAGGGCCTCGAGATTCTCGTCCCTCCAGCCATCTTTTTTCCTTGCCTCGGGATGCTCGTGGACCCCGCCGTCGAGCTCGACGACCAGCTTGGCTTCGTGGCAGTAGAAGTCGGCGATGTAGGTGCCGAATTGGTGCTGGCGGCGGAATTTCAGGCCAAGGAACTGACGCTTCCGAAGTAGCCGCCACAAGATCTCCTCCGTCGGAGTCTGTCGCCGCCTCAGCTCCCGCGCCTGCTCAACCAGTCCCGCGTATACCAGCCCTCCGCGATAGCCATGGTAGTTCGGCGATTCCCCGGAACCCTCACCCCCAACCCCTCTCCCAGGGGGAGAGATATCCCCGGAACCCTCACCCCCAGCCCCTCTCCCAGGGGGAGAGATATCCCCGGAACCCTCACCCCCGGCCCCTCTCCCAGGGGGAGAGATATCCCCGGAACCCTCACCCCCAGCCCCTCTCCCAGGGGGAGAGGGGGGTAAGAAGCTCGGAGACGGGCAGGCGGTGCGCGTCCCCTCC
>Ga0299906_10000143_pt1 | contig 70465 bp, 51 predicted proteins | sample RVTome_14_FD_200259 | JGI IMG/M metagenome (GOLD analysis project Ga0299906, IMG submission 200259) | Soil microbial communities from uranium-contaminated site in the Upper Colorado River Basin, Wyoming, United States - RVT145D125 (version 2) ...
GGCTTGCAAGGTCGACTCGATCGCGGAGTTCCCGGGAAGGTCGCGATCCGCATGCCGCCGTGGGAGCACCCGCGGGGGCGGAGCGAAGTCCGGGCGACCACGCGCGCCTCGCGCCGAGCCGGCGCAGCAGGACGTCGCGAGCGAGCCGCGGCGGCGCGAGGCTGGCGTAGCATCGTACCTCGCAGCGGGCGCGACGGGCGCCTCCCGCTTGGCGTCAAGCTTGGCGTCACCCGGTACCGTCCAATACCGCCCAGTACCCCCTAATGCCGACATCCGACCAACATGTGGTGGGGAAGGGGGGCCTCGAACCCCCACGGGCGCATGCCCTTCGGATTTTAAGTCCGATGCGTCTACCGATTCCGCCACTTCCCCGGCCCGGCCAGTCTACGCGGCCCTCGCTCGCATCCCGCCTGCTTGACCGGATCGAGGGGCGCTGTATCCTTCCACGGCTCTGCGGGCGGCATAGCCAAGTGGCTAAGGCGTCGGATTGCAAATCCGAGATCCCCGGTTCGAATCCGGGTGCCGCCTCCAGCCTCCGGTGCGGCCGGTGATCGTCAGCGGACGTCCACCCGCACGGGCTTCTGCGTGGCGTCGAGGCTCTCGACGTGGAACGTCGCCTCGCCGCGCATGCCCTCGGTCGTTTCGGCGACGATCGTGAAGTGGCCGACGGGGACGCGCACGGTGCTCGCGAAGGGGCGCTGCAGCCGGCTCGTGTCGATGCCGTCGACTTCGTAGTAGACGCGGTTCTGGGCGCCCGTGACCTGCATGCTCAGCTCTCCGGCGGCCACGTCCTCGGGGAACCAGATCTCGAAGGGCTGCTCGGCGGCGCGCTCGATGCGGAGCGTGACCGTCGGCACTCCCTCGGCCGAGACCGTCGCCACGGCGTCGCGGATCGTGACCATGCGCTCGCCGTGTACCGTGATCGAGTACTCGCCCAGCGTCAGGCTGTCGACGAGGCGCTCGGCGTCGGTCCCGAGGGCGACGCTGCGCGAGCGCGGCGCGTCCTCGCGGCGTAGCCAGGCGGTCGGCTCGATGCGTTCCGTGCCAGGCTCGCGCTCGAGGCGGAGCAGGATTGCGCCGCCGGGCTCGGTCGTCAGCGTGCCGACGTCGTGCTGCGTGCCGGGCGGCACCTCGAACCACTCGGTCCAGTGGATGGGGTTCTCCCCCGAGAAGACGATCAGCCGGTACTTCCCGGGCTCCACGTCCTCGAACCGGAACGCGCCGGCCGCGTAGTTCGCGTTCGTGTTGAAGAAGCCCTTGTCCGAGGCGAGGTGGAAGCCGGTCGCGCTCTCGTGCTCCAGCCGCTTCGCGGCGTCGAAGAGCTTGCCCACGACGGTGGAACGCGGCAGGTCCAGCGGCTTGTTCCACGTGGCCATGAGCTGGATCTCGCCCTCGCCTGGCATCACGTGCTTGGCCTCGATCGGCGGCGCCCCGTCGGGCGCGTCCCACACCTGCACGCCGAGCGTGTACGGCACGGCGTCGAGGTTGAGGAAGCGGAACCGCGCGTCCTGCCCCGCGTGGAGGGTCTGCGACTTGCCCGTCTCCTCGTTCCGCGCGCTCACGAACACGTTCTCCATCGGCTCGCCGTCCCGGAACAGGACCACGCCCGCGAGCACGTTGCCCTCGCCGAGCACCGGGTTCCACGTCGCCTCGGCGCCGGCCGTCAGCTCGAGAACCGTCTGCGCCCGCATCACCGACTCGAAGTCCCGGCGGTCCGCGGGCGGTGGGCTGGCGTACATGTACGCGGGGCCAGGCGGCAGATCGTCGAGCACGAAGCACCCGGCGCCGTCGGCAACCGTGGACGGGTAGCCGAACGTGCTGTGGAAATCGAACTGCCCGGCTTGCACGAAGGTCTCGTCGAGCTCCGAGTCGAACGCGCGCAGGACGGCGCCGGCCAGCGGCGCGCCCTCCGCGTCGCGCACCACGCCGGTGACGCGAGCGCTCTCGTGCAGGCGCACCTCGAGCTCGTTCGCGCCGCGCGTCAGCCGCACGCGGCCCTTCCAGACAGGGGCGCCCCGAGCGCGGACGTCGACCGGATGCTCGCCCTCGGACAGGCCGGCGAGCTCGAAGCGCCCCGCCTCGTCGGTCAGCGCCGCGCGCGGCGTCCACGCCTCGACGTGACCGTCGTTGCGCTGGCGAAAGAAGCGGCCGATTCTGCCGACGGCGATCCACGCGTGGGCCGCGGGCGTGTCGTCGTGCGCCAGCACGCGCCCGGTGAGGTCGCAGCCCGTGCCGGAGTCGGGGAGGGTCAGCTCGACGAGGACGGGCGAGCGCGTCGTGTCGTGATCGTCGAGGTCCACCATCTCGGAGGGCGCGCGGCCCGGCGCCGTCGCCCCGAGCGATTGATCGGCCGGCGCGCTGCGCACGGCGAACGCCCCGCTCGCGTCGGTGCGCGCGACGTAGCTGCCGCCCTGCCAATCGGTCGTGCCGCTGGACAGCCACACGCGCGCGCCCGGCACGCCGCTGCCGGCCGCGTCGACGACGCGCCCCTGGACGTCGACGCCGCGCGGCACCACGACCTCGACGCGGCGCTCCTCGCCCGCGACGACGTCCGCCTCCTCCCGCGCCCCGCCGCACACGACGAGGAACGTTCCCGCCGGCAGGTCGCTCGCGCGCGCGACGCCGGCGGCGTCGGTCTCGAGGCGCGCGTAGCCCTGGTACGGCCGGCCGCGCTCGTTCGTCCGCACGTCGACGGTGACGTTCCCGGCCGGCTCGCCGTCGTGCCACTTCACGTGCACGACGAGCGTGCCGCTGCCGGGCGCGGCGGAGGGCTCCTCGCCGGTCGGCTGCGGCCGGACGTCGAGCGCGCGCCGCTCGGCGGCGTCGGGCGTGGCCTCCAGCTCGCCCGCCGGCCCGGCCCGCGCGAGGTCCCCGTCCTGCTCCACCCGCGCCCCGCCCTCGGGATACAGGGCGGCCGGTTCGCTCGGGCCCAGCTGGAGCACGCCCCAGACGGCGACGGCCACGACGGCCACGACGGCGATCTTCTTCACCATGAGCAAGGCACCTCCGAGGGCGGCGGCAGTCGAGACGAGGGTCGCGGTGGGGCGGGCGAGCTCGACGCCCAGGAGCGCAGCCAGCCCCTGCGAGCCGCCGAAGTCGCGCTCGAGGCGCGAGCGCAACCTGGGCAGCGCGCGCGCCAGGCGCGTCTTGACGGTCTTCTCGGGCACGCCGAGGGCGCGCGCGATCTCCACAGGCGCCTTGCCCTCGAAGTAGCGCATGTACACGACACGCCGGTACGGCTCGTCGAGCGCTCCTACGGCCTCGACGACGGAGCGATGCAGCTCGAGCTTCTGCGCGATGTCGTCGGGCGCCGGTCCGGCGCGCTCGTGCTCTGCGCGCAGCGAGCGCTCGCGCGCCGCGTCAGTCCGGCGGCGCGCGTCGAGCACGCGTGAGCGCAGCACGCCCCTCAACCACGCGTAGGAAAGGCGTCGCGGCGGTCTCTCGAGCGCCGCCAGGCACGCGCTCTGGGCGAGGTCCTCGCTCCGGTGCGCGTCGCGCACGAGCGCCCGGGCCATGCGCCGCAGGGCGTCGGCCCGGTCCGCCCAGTCGTCGTGCCCGAGTGCCGGCTTCATCGCCCGCCCCCAGGAGACGGACGAAGATGGGATCGGGCCTCAGGAATCTCGAGGTTTCGAGGGACGGCGATCCGGGTGCCGCCTCCAGCCCGCCCGAGGACCCGGGTGCCTCAGACTGTCCTCGAAGCTCGGCTCTTCGGCGGCGGGGCGCCTTCCGCTTCCTGCGCGGCGTCGATCCGGAACAGCTCGGCCAGGCGCTCGCGGGCGGCGGGGTTCGGATCGGCGTCCCCCTCCACGATCGCGCGCAGGGGGCCGCGGGCTTCTTCCCAGCGCTGGCGCTCGTGTTCGAGCTCGCGCTCGAGGTCGCGGCGGGTGCGGCGCAGGCTCTGGATCTCGCGCCAGCGGTCGGCGGCGAGCTTGTGCCGCTCCTCGTACTTGGCGCGCATCTTCTCGAGGCGCTCCTCGAGTCGGCTGGTGGCGGCCTCGCGCTTGCGAAGCTCGGCCTCGAGCTCGGCCACGCCCTCGGCGGCGCGGGCGTGGTCCTCGTGAGCCTCGCGCTCCGCGGGGCGCGGAGCGTCGAGGCGCGCCTCGAGGTCGGCGCAGCGGGAGGAGAGCGAGCCGAGCGAGGCCTCGGCGGTCGCGCGCCAGCGGGTCGCGTCGGCGAGCTCGCGGCCGAGCGCGGAGAGCTGGTCCAGGTTGCGCCGCAGCTCCGTGATGGTGGCGTCCTTGAGCGCGAGCGCGGAGGCCGTGTCCAGCGGGGCCGGCTCGGAGCCTAGCCCTTCGAGCAGGTCTCCGAACTCGTCGCCGAAGGCCAGGGCGCTCTCCACCCCCGCCGCAGGAGCCATCACGAAGAGCTCGTCCGGCTCGGCCTCGGCCGGCTCGACGTCGATCTGGTCCTGCTCGGCCTCGCCGAGCTCGATCTCGTCCTGCGCGCCCTGGTCCCGCGCCTCCTCCGTCGTCGGATCGGGCTCGCGGAACAGAAGGCGGCGCAGGCTCGAGGCAATGGCGTGGAGCATGGCGCGCCCTCAGTTTCGCGATCCGCCGAAGAGCCCCTGGAGCGCGCCGGCGAGGTTCTGGGCGGAGTCGATGCGCTTGCGGTCCTCCTCGGGGATCACGCGCTCGCCGGTGATGCGCTCCTGCTCGTAGATCACGCGCTGGATCTCCTGCACCTCGCGCCCGTCGGGCTCGAAGCCGGACGCGAGCTTGCTCGCCTCCCAGGCTCCGCCGAGGTCGCGCAGGAGCAGGCGGCAGGCGGCGATCCCGCAGGCGACGCCGTAGCCCGCGGTGTCGTTGGGCGAGCCGTCCGCCTTGACGTGCTGCGTGCCCGTGCGCTCGTACGTCTCGAGCGCCTGCTGGACCTGGTCGGGGTTCTCGGCGCTCGCGACGAGCTCGTACGCGGCCTCGAGGTCGACCCCGGCCGCCGAGCGCACCACGGGGACGTCCATCGAGATGTTGCGCTTCTGGAACAGGCTCGCGGCCAGCTCGTTCGTGCTCCGGGTGGCGTCGGCCAGGGCGCCCTCGCGGCCTTTCTTCTCGACGCCCTTGGCGGCCAGCTTGCGGATCGTGTCGATCGCGCCGACGGCCTGCTCCCGGCTGTCGAAGCCCTGGAGCTCGCGGAACGTGAGCGTCGAGGTGTGGGTCTCGCGACGCTGCGCGAGCGCTGCGCCGCCCGCGTCCGCAACCGTCACGTCGTAGGGGACGGAGACCTGGAAGGCCGGGTACCACTCGTCGCCCAGCTTCATCGCCCCGGGCTCGCCCTGCTGGACGGAGCCCAGCGACACCTCCACCCGCACGTCCGCTCGACGCGACCCGCTGTGGCGGGTCATCCCGTGCTTCTCGAACGCCTGGACGTCGAACGGACCGCTGCCGCTCTCGACGCCGCGCAGCACGACGTCGTAGGACTTCCCGCGCGCGTCCGCGAGCAGCGGCGGGCCCACGAAGCTGTAGGAGACCGTGCTCGTCTTCACCGTGCCGTCGCCGTAGCCGACCATCTGGACGGACGCGCAGGCGGCGTGCAGGCCGGCGAGGAACAACACGCCCGTGGCGAGAGCGGACTTCTTCATGCTCGGAGTCTCCTGATCTCCTCCGGGTCGGCGGCGACCGCGCGGGTCGACCGCGAAAGCGTGGGGTCGGAGGAAAGGTCGGCCCCGAGCGGGGCTCACCTTGGGCAAAACTGCGTCAATGCCGCGTCAAACGCCGCGTCAACGGGCGGTAAGCGGCCCCGCCCACTCCGAGAGCCGCGCGAAGTCCACCGTGCGCTCCTCGGCCTCCTGCGCGAGCGACGTCGAGAGGAACCAGTGCATCTCGGCGCCGACTCCCTCCCCGATGTCGCCCGGGGCCGGGAGCTGGAAGCTCATCTTGCTCTGGACGAGCTCGAAGAAGTTGTTGCCGCCGAACGGGGGCTCGCCGGTCAGGAGCTCGTAGGCGATGCAGCCCAGCGAGTAGACGTCGGAGGCGGCCGTGGCCGCGCCCCCGGAGAACTGCTCGGGCGGCATGTAGCGCGGCGTCCCGAGGAGCAGCGAGGCGGAGCGCGTGACCTGCAGCGAGCCCTGCAGACCCGTGGGCTTGGCGAGCCCGAAATCGGTCAGCTTGATGCTGCCGTCGCTCGTCGACATGACGTTGCTCGGCTTCAGGTCGCGGTGGATGACCCCCGCCGAGTGGATGTAGGCGAGGGCGCGCGAGATCTGCCCGATGATCTTGCGCGTGTCCGCTTCGCCGAAGCGGCCGTGCTGCTCGAGCATCGCCTGCAGGTTCGGGCCGTCGCAGAACTCCATCGCGATGAACGACGTGCGGAAGGCCGTGAACTGGCGGTGGATGGACGCCACGTTCTCGTGCGCGAGCGCGCGCAGGAGGTCGGCCTCGCGCTCGAAGCGCGCCAGCGCGCCCGGCTCGTAGAGCAGCCGGTGGCTCATCATCTTCAGCGCGACCCGCTCGTCGCGGCCGTCCTCGAGCGCCTCGTACACGATGGCCATCGATCCGCGCCCGGCGCAGCGCAGGATCTGGTAGCGGTCGAGGTGCTTGCCCCCGAAGGCGTCGACCGGCGACTCGCCCAGCCGCTCGGCCATGAGGTGGGTCAGCACCATCCCCATCTCGGGGTGCTGCGTCGCCACCTGCTGGAACTCGTCGATGTCGAGGACGAGCGCGCGCACGGGCGTCTCCGCGACGACGTCGACGGTGCGCGCCTCGCCGGTCAAGAGCGCCATCTCGCCCAGGAGGTCGAACTCGTGCAGCGTCGCGATGCGCGGAGCGCCCTGGAAGTCGTGCCTGTTCACCGACGCCGACCCTTCGAGCAGCACCATCAGGCAATCGCCGCGGTCGCCCTCGCGCATCATGGTCGAGCCGGGCTCGAAGCGCTGCTCGTGGCAGCGGTCGAAGATGAGTCGAACGACGTCCGGAGTGAGGTCGACGAAGGACTTGCAACGGGTGGAGACGTCCAGCAGGTCCTTCTCGCTGAGGTTGCTATCCATTGTCGCGGGGGAACACGACGACTCGATGCCAGGGAGACTGAATACTAGGGCAGAGCCCGCGTCCGGTTGTCCTCCGATTTGCGAGTTTGTTCCGCCCCCGGCGGCCGTTCTCCGGCATCTTCGTAAAGGAAAGGTCCTGCGGGGATGTTCCCTCATTCCCGGAGTTTTTGCGCGCCGCACGTCGCCGTCGGCTCGCGGGAATACCGCGCGCGAGACGCCCGTCCGATTTCCCCGAGCTCCCACCCGCCCCAGTACCCGATCGAGGAACCCCGATGGGCCGTTCACGGCTGGTCCTTTGCGCGCTGCTGTCCGTCATCCCCGCTGCCCGCCCCGCTCCGCCGCCCGCGGAGGGCAAGGTTCGCGGGAGCGTCTGGCAGCGGGAGACGAACGCGCCCCTCGCTGGCGCGCGCGTCGTGGCCCTGGCCGAGGGCGTCTTCCCGGTGGCGGAGGCCGTCACCGATGCCGAGGGCAGGTTCGAGCTCGCGCTGGCCGAGGGCACCTACGACGTCCGCGCGACGGCGCACGGCCACGTCGCGGGCATCCTGCGCGACGCGAGCGTCGCCCCCGCGGCCCCCGTCGAGAAGGAGTTCGAGCTCGTCCCGTTCGCCCAGGCGATCGTCGAGCGCGGCTTCGAGGCCGGGTCCTTCGACGACGGCGACGGCGACTTCGTGCCCGACCGGGTGGAGCGGACGGCGGGGCTCGATCCCGAACTCGCCGACTCGGACGAGGACGGCATCGGGGACGGCGTGGCGCAGTGGCTCGGCGTCGTCGCGGAGCGGCCCGACCGCGGGGGTTCCCCGCAGGTCCTCTCGCCCAACATCCTCGTGCCGCTGCCGTGCTCGTCGTCGATCCCCTTCCCGATCGTTCTCGGGGCCGTTCCGGGCGCGACCACGTACCGTCTCGAGGTCACCCCGCGGCTGACCAACGAGGTCCTCGGCGAGCGCACGTACGAGTTCGAGAACGACGACTTCGTTGTGGGCGAGGGGGTCGCGCTGCGCTGGACGCCGCCCGCGGGCCTCGAGGGCGGCTCGTACCGGCTGCACGCGCGGGCCTACGTGACCGGGCGCGCCGAGCCGATCGGGTACCTGGCCGTCGTCGGCTTCCAGCTCGAGGAACGCGAGCTCGAGCCGCTGGAGCTCGCCGAGGACGTCGAGCTCGAAGGGCTCGTCGCCGCGCGCGAGATCCGCGTGCTCTCCGGGGTCACGGTGCGCGTGCCGGCCGGAGGGTTCCTGCGACTCGCCGCGACCGGCGGCATCACCGTCGAGCACGGCGCGCGCGTGGTCGGCGGCCCCGGGGCGAGCCTCGAGCTCGCCGCGGGAGCGGACGTCGTGATCCGCGGCAGCGTCGCCGCCGGGACCGGCGCGGACGCGGCCGAGGACACGGGGCTCGCCGGGGGCCAGCTCCTGGTCGCGGCGGGCGGCGCCGTGGTCGTCGCGCGCGACGGCCGGCTCGCCTCGGGCGGCGGCGGGGCGGGCGCGTTCGCCGAGGGCGGGCGGAACGCCCCGCGCGCGGGCGACGGAGGCCCCGGCGGCAACCTGGTCGTCCTGGCCGAGCAGCTCTTCGTCGCCGACCGTCCGGGGCGGATCGATGCCGGGGAGGGCGGCCCCGGCGGCTCGGGGGAGTGCCCGGGCGCCGGCGGCGCCAGCGGCGACGCGTGGCTCAGCGACTGGAACGTGCGCGCCGACGGCCTCGTCGACCTCGACGACCCGAGCTTCCCGGTGTGCGGCGGGCGCGCGGGCGAGCCGGGCGCCGCCCGCGTGCCGGCGAGCGCGGCGAGCGAGCTCGACCACGCCCCGCCGCCCGGGCGCAGGGGCGGCCGGGGCTGGCTCGAGGCAGGGCCGGGCAGCCCGGCGCTCGCGCGCGCCGGCGCTGGCAGCGGCCACGGGCGCGGCGGCCACGCGGCCGCCGCCGGAGGGCACGGCGGCGACGTCGCCCGCATGGGGCTCGGGCAGCGCGCCTTCAACCTGCTCTTCGCCTTCCGCTCGCGCGGCGGCGCGGGGGGCTCGTCCGACGCGGAGAGCGGCCCCGGGGGCCCCGGCGACGGGACGGGCACCCCCGGGCCCGGCGGGGATGCGCAGGCCGCCGGCGGGTACGGGGGGCGCGCGCTCGGGATCGCCGTCGCCCTGCCCAGCGTCGGCGGCGCCGGTGGCGACGCCGTCGCGCGCGGCGCCGACGGGCAGCCCGGCGCCGACCACTGCCAGCCCAAGCCGTTCACGGGAGGCTCGGGCGGCAGCGCGGGGTCGGCGCAGGCCGTGGGCGGCAAGGGCGGGGACTCCGTGTGGTACGGAGGCGCCGGCGGCAGCGCCCGGGCCACCGGCGGGCGGGGCGGCGAGGGTGGGGACGGCAGCCCGCCCGGCAACGGCGGCCGCGGAGGTCGCGCGAGCGTGCGCGCCGCCGCTGGCGGCTTCGGAGGCCTGCAGCCGGGCGCAGGGGGCGAGGGGGTCGAGACGCACGGAGAGCGCGGCCCCGACGGCGGGTCGTGCGAGCGCTGACGGCGGGCGGGGTGGCGTACCATCGGCGCCGGCAGGGCCCATGTACCGCCAGCTCGCCGCCGACCGCATCCACCGCACCGTGCAGCGCCTCGAGCGCCGCCTCGCGGAGCGCTTCCCAAGGTCGAGCCTCTTGAGCGTGGCGCGCGAGCTCACGCAGGTCTCCGCGGAGGCGCTCGAGCGCACCGAGCGCATCCGCCGGCCGCTCTACCTCGTGCGCACCGTCGTCTGGCTGCTCCTGCTCTCGATGGTGGGCGTGCTCGTGCTCGTCCCGCTCGAGATGAAGCTGGGCGAGGTGCGCACGGTGCTGGGCCTGGTGCAGGTGCTCGAGCCCGCGCTGGGGACCGCGTTCTTCCTGGGCGCGCTCGTCGCCTCGCTGTGGACGATCGAGCTGCGCCTCAAGCGCGCGCGGGCGCTGCGCGCGATCCACGAGCTGCGCTCCCTCGCGCACGTGGTCGACATGCACCAGCTCACCAAGGATCCCGCGATGACGCACGAGGGACGCGGCACGGCGTCGTCGCCGCAGCGCACGATGAGCGACTTCGAGCTCTACCGCTACCTCGACTACTGCACGGAGATGCTCTCGCTGATCTCCAAGATCGCGGCGCTGTACGTGCAGGGCCTGCCCGATGCCCAGGCGGTCGCCGCCGTCGACGACATCGAGGACCTGTGCACCGGGCTGTCGCGCAAGATCTGGCAGAAGGCGATCTTGATCGGGCGCGGCGTGGCCGCGCCCGCCGGGTCGCCGCCCTGATGGCTCAGTGCTGCGTCACCTCGACGTCGTCGAGGCCGATGCGGCCGACCGCCGACGCGCCGGCGCCGCCGAGCTCGAAGCGCAGCGCCGCGACGAGCGACAGGTCGAGCCCGCTGCCGTTCGTCAGGAAGTCCGTCAGCCGGATGCGGATCGTCTCCATCTCGTTCGCCCAGCCGGCGCCGATGCCCGAGCCCGTGCGCTGGTAGGGCTCCTCGATCCCGCCGCCGAAGGCGCCGCACGAGATCGAGCTCGAGGTCCCGTTGGCGTCGCGCAGCGTGACCTCGAACGTCAGGTCCTCGAGCACGGCGGTCGTGAGGGGATGGCGCGAGCCCTGGCAGGCCCGGAAGGACAGGTAGACGTCGTCGCTGAAGTCCATCCCGGCGGGGACGACCGCGATCTCGTAGAACGCCGGGCTGCTCCAGTCGAAGACGACGCCGCGGTGGCTCTGGCCCGCGCGCGAGCGCGTCATGCCGTTCATCGCGTCGCCCCCGGTCCAGGACAGCGACCCGTCGGAGTCGCGCAGGTCGCCCTCGACGAGGTTCGAGACCGTGAACGTGACCGCGCCGCCCGAGCTGGCCGTCCCGGTCGACGTCTGGCTCTCGTAGTCGTCGATCACGAACTTGCCGGCGGCGGGGCCGTCCCTGTAGTCGAGCTGGACGATCGCGCACGCGTTCGTCGGCGCGCCGATGGGCTTGAAGCTCTCCCACTGGCGCCAGAGGAAGTCCTTGGACGGCAGGTCGCCCTTGATGTAGTGCTCGACCAGCGGCAGGAAGTGCCCGCGCACGATCTGGTGCACCTCCTCGCGCGTGAGCAGGCAGGGGCCGGTCGCCACGAGCGAGCCGCCGCCGTCGTGGAAGGCGCCGTGCCCCGCGCCCTGGATCGCGATGCTCGAGCGGTAGCCCTTGGCGCTCTCCATCAGGGCGAAGGGCCAAGAGCCCGTGAAGCCGTTCACGTCGGCGTCCGCGCTGCCGACCCACAGGTGGTAGTCGACGAACTCGGGCTGGGAGGCGGCGATCGCGAGGTGCGTGACGGGCGCGATGCTCGACACGAGCTCGATGTCGTCGACGTCGAAGTTGGAGGGCACGAATTGACCGGTGAAGACGCGCGTGTACGCGCGCAGGACGCCCTCGCCGCCGCGGCTGTGGCCGAGCCACGTCATGTTGCTCCCGTCGACGTGGCCGAGCAGGGCGCCGCCCGCGATCGTGCCCAGGTTGCCCAGGAAGTAGTCGGCGTTGATCAGCGTCGTCGTCGAGGCGGTCTCCACGCCGGGGCCCGTGTTGTTCTGGTGGCTCATCACCACGTACCCGTACGAGGCCATGTGGAAGCCGATGTGGTCGTACCACTGGTAGTTGTGCCCGTTGCCGTGGCTGACGACGATCAGCGGCTGCTGGCCCAGCGACGAGATGTTCGTGGGGTAGTACAGGTCCTGGCCCAGCCAACCGCCGCCCGAGTAGATCACCTCCGTCACGGCGTACGGCCCCGCCGACTCGACGTCGCGCACGACGTAGAAGCCGGCCTCGTCCGACAGCCCGTCGATCGGCTCGTCCGCGTCGAGCACGCCGTTCTGGTTCAGGTCGATGACGACGTCGTAGCCGATGCCGACCTGCGTGCCGGTCGTGCCGGGCAGCGTGCCCGCGTCGAGCACGTACGTGCTGCTCTGGATGTCGGAGCCGCTGAAGGTGATCGTGTCCGCTCCGCCCCCGCGGACGTCGGTGAGCGCGGGATCGACGGCCCACTGGGCCGCCGTCTTGGCCGCGACGACGTAGACGTCGGCGGTGTCGCCGACGAGGTCGGGGTGGACGGTCGGGTCGAACGCGAACTGCACCGGCGAGCCCTGGTTGAAGGCGCGCACGTGCTCGAACCACGGGTACTCGGCGAGCGAGTTGCCGGCGAGCTGCTTCAGGTCGACGTCGCCGCCCCCGGTCGGCAGGAAGGTGACCGGCAGGGCGTTGGTCAGGTTGAACTGGGAGCCGCAGGGGCCGCCGGGATCGCGGTACCAGCCCTGGAAGTACCACGTCGAGCCGGGGACGATCCGGCCGGCGGGCGGGAAGGCCATCGATGTGGCGACGAAGCCCGTCCGCTGGAACTCGCCGAAGCCGTTCGACTGCTGGACGCCGTAGCGGAAGACTCCCGCCGCGCCACCGCCGACGCAGCGCAAGCCGTCGCCGAACGGGATCCCGATCGGGGCGCCGCCCATGTACAGGATGCCCGACTGCAGGCCCTGCATGCCCGAGACGCCGAGGACGAGGTCGTCGAGCACCGTGCTCGCGCTCCCGCCGAGGTGCTGCAGAGCGGCGCCGGTCGCGGTCGAGCCGTCCCAGCCGCGGTTGCCGCAGCCGGCGGCGGGGTCGTCGTTGCCGCAGGGACAGCCGACCCCGAAGCAGTAGGGCGAGCCGACCTGGGCGGCGGCGGAGGGAGCGATCGAGAGCTGGGCCGCGAGCGCGACCAGCGCGGTGACAAGGGCGTTCTTCATCACGGATGGGGAGGGTGGACCGTTTCGCGGGTGGGGAGCGGATAGGTCCCACCAGCCTAGCAGCGCTCCCGCGCGCGCGGACGTCGGATGTGGCGTCCCTCGCCCGGATGCGGAAAGTTTTTCCGTGCCGTCACCGCACCGCGCGGCGCGCGGGCTGCGGATGCTGCACCCGACGCCGCCCACTCGACGGTGGCGAGAACTCGGGTTCGGCGCGAGGATTGGCTACGGACATGAGAACCGCGATCGCGTTCGTCTTGGCCCTCTCGGCTCCGGCCGCCTTCTCGGAGCAGCCGCGCGAGCCCTCGATGCGGGTCGAGCTCCGCGTGACGTTCGAGGAGTACGTCGCCGGGCTCGGCTTCGAGCGCGCGGCGTTCGAGGCGCGCGCCGCCGAGGAGATCGGAGCGCTCCTCGCGCCCGGCTTCCTCGAGGTCGTCACGGGCGCGGGCGCCGCCGACTACGTGCTGCGCGTCGAGCTGCGCGGGCCCGCGCAGCCGCGCGCCGTCCCGGCGACGACGCTCGCCTTCGAGCTCGAGGGCGAGCTCGCCGCCAGCCGGCCCTTCGAAGGCCCGTGGTCGTGGCCCTTCCGATCGCCCGAGGAGAACCGCGCGCGCGCAGCGTCCTACGCAGCCCTCTGGGAAGACCTCGTGCGCTGGCGTCGCGACCTCGCGCGCCAAGCCCGCGACGTCTTCGCGCAGAAGGTCCTGGCGTACGTCCCGCTCGCGCGCCACAAGGCGTTCGCGCTGCGCGCGCGGAGCTTCGGAAGGACCGAGTACTACTGCCTCTTGCCGTACACCTACGCGGAGCTGCGGGCGCACCGCAGCACGCGCTTCCTCGTCGTCCACGAGACCGGCGGCGCCGCCGTCGCCCACCTGCTGCGGGGCTCGCGGGGGATCGACCACCCTCTGCCCGATTCCGACTTCGTGGACTGCATCGTCGCCGAGGAATACGAGGTGCGCGAGCCCGCCGCGCCGCTGCGCGGGCTGCGCGTGGCTCCCCTGGCCGCCGCCTACACCCGCCCCCGCGCAGGGGGAGACCTGGCGCCGCTGTCCCTCGAAGAAGGAGGAGGGATCTTCGTCCAGGAGCACGACCGCGTGCCGCTCGTCGCCAAGAGGCCGTCCGAGGTCCAGTGATCGAATCGCAACCGGGATCCACGAGAAAACGCGTCCAGGTCCTGCTCCTCGCCTGCGTTCTGCTGCCGGGCTGCGCAGGGATGCGCCGCACCCGTGAGCGCAACCGCGTCGACGCGCTGATCGCCGAGACCGAGGCCCTCGCCGACGCCGGGGACCTCGCCGGCGCGATCGCCCGCGTGGAGGCGCAGCTCCCCGAGGTCGAGGACGACTTCCGGCTGCGCTTCGCGCTCGGGTGGTACCAGGGACGGCTGGCCGGCCGGTCCATGGACGAGGAACGCCGCGAGCACCTCGCCGCCGCCGTGCGGCAGTACGACGCGGCGCTCGAGCTGCGCCCCGGACACTTCGACGCCGGCGCGAACAAGGCGCTCGCCCTGGTCGCGCTGGGCGAGCACGCGCGCGCGCTCGAGGTCGCGAGCGGCCTCGTCGCCGCGGCGACGGACGACGAGCGGCGCTACGCCGCGCTCGTCTTCGAGGGCGACATCCTCGCCGACCCGGACAACGCGCAGGGCGACGCCGATGCGGCCCTCGCGCGCTACCGCGAGGCATACCAGCTCGATCCCCGAGACGACGTCGCGCCGCTGCGGACCGTCGATCTGAAGATCCGGCTCGCCTCCAGCGAGCCCGGCGGCGCGCACTGGCGCGAGGACCTCTTCGTCACGTCGATCGACCTGCACCTCGTGGGGTTCGAGCGCGCGGCGAGCGCGGGCTTCCTCGCCCTCGTGCGGCTGTGCGCGGAGAAGGCGCTCTCCTCGCTCGTGCGCTGGGTCGAGGTCGAGGGCCAGCGGCGCGCGTTCTCGGCGGAGAGCCTCGAGCTCCTGCCGCCGGGCGAGGCGTGCCCCGACCTCGCCGAGCTCCTCGAGGAGCTGCGCGGGCTCGCGCTCGAGCCCGCCGCGCGCGCGGAGGGCCTGGTCGCGTGGCGGCGCGAGCTTCCCCGGCGCCACGCGGCCGCGCTCGCGCTGCAGACCCTCGCCCGCGCGAGCGTCCTCGACGGGCGCCCGATCGAGGAGGCGATCGCCATCCACGAGGCGGCGCTCGGCATCCACACGCGCAAGCCCCCCTCGCTCAACGGCCATCCCGTGCCCGTCCCGCTCGCCCCACCGCCCGAGGCGTACGACCCGGGCGGCGAGCTCGAGGGGCGTCCCGACGTCGGCCTCGACATCGCCGTCGACCTCCTGCTGCTCTTGCACGAGAACGCCGGCGAGCTGGACCCCGACCGGACGCGCATCTGGAACCTCGTGACGAAGGAGCCGCTGCGCGGCTTCGCGCACCAGCTCGCGTCGGGCGAGCTCGCTTCGCGCGAGCGGGCGCGGGCGGAGCGGCAGCGCGCGCGCACCGCCCTCGGCCTCGTCATGGGCGAGCTCTTCGGGTGGAAGAGCATCGCCCAGCTCGAGCTCGAGGAGGCGCTGCGCGTCGCCGGCGAGGAGCCGGCGGTCGAGCTGCCCGGCCTCTACCGCACGATCGGCGACGGCCTCGCCGACCCGGGCCCGCCGGTCGGCGCCGTCGACGCCTACCGCGAGGCCGTGCGGCGCTACCTGGACGAGGGCTCCGCGCTCGAGGCGCGCGCGGTCTTCGAGCCCGCCCGGAAGGTCGCGCAGCGTACGGAGAGCGAGTTCTACGAGCTCGACCGCCTGCTGCATCCGACCAAGGGCTGGTACATGGGCGCGGCCCTGGGCGTCACCGAGGGCAGCTCGACGGCGCAGGACGTCGGCGACGACCTGCGCGCTGCGGGCGCCGACGTCGAGGTCGAGCTCGACGACAACGACTTCGGAGCGCGCGTCTACGGCGGCTACCGCTTCGCGCGGCCCTTCGCCGTCGAGCTCGGGTTCACGAGCCTCGCCGGACCCAGCTCGAGCGTGGTCGAGCAGGCGCCCGGCGACGACCTGGTCGCGAAGGTCGCGGCGGCGCACCCGGTCACCGGCGAGGGCATCACCGCGGCGGCCCTCTGGCTGCCCTACGAGAGCCGGCGCTTCGCGCTGCACTTGAAGGGCGGAGCCTGGTTCTGGGTGTCCGACATCGACGTCGAGGTGACGACCTCGGACGGCACGACGAGCACGACCGAGCTGCGCGAGGACGGCGTCGACCCGCTCCTCGGCCTCGGCCTGCAGTACCGCGTCTCGCACCCCTGGATCCTGCGCCTCGAGTACGAGCGCTACTTCCTCCAGGAGAGCGACTTCATCGACATGCTGAGCCTCGGCTTCCTCGTGAAGCTTTGAGCGGCTCGCGGTCCGCGAGGCCACCACTTTGCCCCGTCGCCGACCTGGCCCTCGGATAGGGGATAGGCTTCCGGAAAGGTCGCCGGAGGGCCCGAATCCGCGCCGCGAACGCCGCTCGGGCCCGCCGAACCGCGTTCCTCCCCGGATCCGGCGGCCCTTCGTCCTCGAGTCATGCACCCGCGGTCCCCGCTCCTCGGACTTGGGCTGTTCGCCCTGCTCTCCGCCTGCAAGGGCGGGGATGCGAAGATCGTCTCCAGTCCGGGGGACGCGTGCACCAACGAGATCCGCGGGCGCGTCTGGCTCGACGACGACTGCGACGGCCTGCAGGCGGAGGGCGAGCCGGGCATCGCCGCGGTGGGCCTGCTGCTCTCGAGCGACGAGGGCTTCGTCGAGCGCCGCAAGGCGGGGCAGGACGGGCGCTTCGAGTTCGTCGGCCTCTGCCCCGGGACGTACACGCTGGAGGTCGACGCGGGCAGCGTCCCGTCCGGGCTCTGGCCCGCGCCGTGCGACGTGGGCGACGACGACCGCGACAGCGACTGCTCTCCGGCCACGATCGAGCTCGCCGGCGGCGGCGGCTCGCGCAGCGTCGACTTCGGCTACTGCCCGTGCGCCGGCGTGATCGGCGACCGCGTCTGGCACGACCTCGACTGCGACGGCCGCCAGGACGCGGGCGAGCCCGGCCTCGAGGGCGTGCGGCTCGAGCTGCGAGCGCTCGGCGGCGCGCTGCTCGAGGAGACCTCGAGCGGGCCGAAGGGCAGCTACGCCTTCGGCGGGCTGTGCCCCGGCACGTACGTCGTCGCCGTCGACGAGACGAGCCTGCCGCCCGGCTTCTACCCCGGGCCGTGCGACTTCGCCGACGACACGATCGACAGCGACTGCAGCCCGGTGACGGTCGTCGTCAACGCGAGCAAGAGCGTCGATCCCACCGTCGACTTCGGCTTCTGCACCGACGCCGAGGGCGTGATCGGCGACTTCGTGTGGCACGACCTCGACTGCGACGGGGTGCAGGACGCGGGCGAGCCGGGCGTCTCCGGCGTCACGCTGCGGCTCCTGAACACCGAGGGGCGGCTCGTCGACAAGCGGACCACCGACGAGACGGGCCTGTACGAGTTCACCGGCGTGCGGCCCGGCACGTACGCCGTCGTCGTCGACCCCGCCACGCTGCCGCCCGGGTTCTTCGCCGCCCCGTGCGACGCCGGCGGCGACGACGCGCGCGACAGCGACTGCAGCGGAGTCCTGGTAACGCTCGGCACGGACGAGGTCGATCCGACGGTCGACTTCGGGTACTGCTTCGACTGCGACGGGCGGATCGGCGACCGCGTGTGGCACGACCTCGACTGCGACGGGGTGCAGGATCCCGGCGAGCCCGGGCTCGAGCGGATCGGCCTCTGGCTGCGCGACGCGACCGGCCGGGTCGTCGCGGAGACCTTCAGCACCGTCGACGGCGCCTACCAGTTCCTCGGCCTGCAGCCGGGCACCTACGGGGTCGAGGTCGATCCGAGCACGCTCCCGCCCGGCTTCGAGGCCGCCCCGTGCGGCGTGGGCGACCCGGCCTTCGACAGCGACTGCAGCCCCGCGACGGTCGAGCTCGACTCCTGCGGCGGCTACGAACCGACGGTGGACTTCGGCTTCTGCTCCCAGGCCCGCGCCAACGTCGGCGACCACGTCTGGGTCGACGTGAACGGCGACGGCCTGCAGCAGCCCGGCGAGCCCGGCCTCGAGGGCGTGCGCCTCACCTTGAAGGACCACCTCGGCGTCGAGATCGCGGCCGTGACGAGCAAGCGCAGCGGCTTCTACCGCTTCGGCGGCCTGCGGGCTGGCGCCTACCGGATCGAGCTGGACCCGCGCACGATCCCGCCGTGCTTCGAGCCCTCGCCGTGCGACGTCGGAGGCGACGACGCGATCGACAGCGAGTGCAGCCCCGCGACGGTCGTCCTCGCCACCGACGAGGCGCTCGACGGCAGCGTCGACTTCGGCTTCCGGCTCGCGGGCCGCGGGGCGATCGGCGACTTCGTGTGGCGCGACCTGGACGGCGACGGGTCCCAGGACCCCGGCGAGCCGGGCGTCGAGGGCGTGTGCGCGCTCCTGTGGGACTCGCGCGGAGTGCTCCTCGCGCGCTCGACGACCGACGCCTCGGGCGCGTACCGCTTCGACGGGCTGTGCAGCGGGCGCTACCGGGTCGACCTCGACCCGGCGACGGTCCCGCCGTGCTTCGACGACGCGCCCTGCGCCGTCGGCGACGCCGCCACCGACAGCAACTGCCGCCCGGCTTTCGTGACGCTGTTCTCCGACGACCACGCCGACACCTCGGTCGACTTCGGCTTCATCGCGACGGCCGACGCGACGATCGGTGACTTCGCCTGGGAGGACCTCGACACCGACGGCAGGCAGGAGGCGCTGGAGCCCGGCCTGGAGGGGATCCGGGTGACCCTGCTCGACCGGCGCGCGGTCGTCATCGCGCGCACGACCTCGAACCACAACGGGCTGTACCTCTTCGGCGGCCTGTGCGCCGGCGACTACCTGGTCGTCGTCGAGCCCGCGAGCATCCCGCTGGGCTTCGTCCCATCGCCCTGCGACGTCGGCGACGACACGCTCGACAGCGACTGCAGCCCGGTGCGCGTCGGCCTCGCCAGCGACGCGAGCGTCCAGCGCACGATCGACTTCGGCTTCCACCAGGACGCCGGCGGGGCCGACGGCGGCTGCAGCGCAGGCTACTGGCGGCAACCGGCGCACTTCGCCACCTGGCCCGCGGAGTTCCCGCCCGACATGCCCTTCGGCGCGGTGTTCGCCGACGCCTTCCCCGGCGAGAGCCTGCGCGACGTGCTCGCCACGGGCGGCGGCGGCCTCGCGAGCCTCGGCCGGCACGCGGTCGCGGCGCTCTTGAACGCCGCCTCGCCGGACGTCGGCTACCCGCTGTCCACGGACGCCGTGATCGCGCTGTTCGACGGGCTGTACCCGGCGACGCACCCGCAGTACGAGGCGCTGAAGAGCTACTACGAGGTCTTCAACGCCCGCTGTCCGCTGGATTGACGCCGCGCGGCAGCCGGACGGCGTACACCTTGATCCAGTCCGCGCCCGCCGCGACCTGCTCGCGCACGGCGCGGCCGCGCCGCGAGCACGCCGCGGATCGTGCGCAGCTCGAGCGATTCCTCGAGCACCTGGTCCTCCCACGGCGCCTCGTCGTAGGGGTGCAAGAGCAGGTGCGAGTGCAGGTCGATCGAGCCGGGGATCAGGTACAGCCCGGAGAGGTCGACGACCGGCGCTCCGCTCGGCACCTCGAGCTCGCCGCGCGCCGCGATCTTGGCGATGCGCCCGTCGCGCACGAGGAGCGCGAGCCCGTCGCGCCAGGACGCTCCGTCGGGCGCCAGCACGCGCGCGCCGTCGAGGACGAGCGCGGCGCGGGTGCCCGCGAGGGGCGCGGAGGCGAGGAAGGCGAGAGCGAGGAGAGCGCGGGCTTGCACGGCCCCAGAGTATCGCGGGCGGGGCCCGCGGCCGGGCTCGCGGGCTCGGGGCCCGGCGCACGCCGGCGCACGCCGGCGCACGATAGGGGGAGGGTGCTGCGCGCGGCGCGGTACCATGCTCGGTAAGGCTCATGCGCGCGAAGAGGCTCTCCCCCCCCGATGTGACGGCGCAGGGCGCGGGCGCCGCGCTCCTCGCGGCTTGCCTGTGGCCCTCGCCCGCGCCCGGCGCGCCTGCGGCGGACGAGCCGCCGCGCGTCGACTTCGCGCGGGAGGTGCGGCCGATCCTCGCCGACCGCTGCTTCGCGTGCCACGGACCCGACGCGGAGCGGCGCAAGGCGGACCTGCGGCTCGACACGCCCGCGGGCGCGCGCGCGCTCGTGCCGGGCGAGCCGGACGCGAGCGAGCTCTACCGGCGCATCGCGAGCGCCGATCCGGACGAGCGCATGCCGCCGCCGGACTCCGGCAAGAGCCTCGCGCCCGAGGAGATCGAGGTCCTGCGGCGCTGGATCGCGGAGGGCGCCGAGTGGACCGAGCACTGGTCCTTCGTCCCGCCGCGGCGTCCATCCCTGCCCGCCGTCGCGCGCTCCGGCTGGCCGCGCGGTCCGATCGACGCGCTCGTGCTCGCGCGCCTGGAAGCCGAAGGCCTGGGCCCTGCGCCCGACGCCGACCGGCGCACGCTGATCCGGCGCCTCTCGCTCGACCTCGCCGGCCTGCCGCCGACGCCGCCCGAGGTCGACGCGTTCCTCTCCGACGAGCGCACCGACGCGTACGAGCGGCTCGTCGAGCGGCTGCTCGCCTCGCCGCGCTTTGGCGAGCGCATGGCGCTCTTCTGGCTCGACGCCGCGCGCTACGCCGACACGAACGGCTACTCGATCGACGGCGGCCGGCACATGTGGCTGTGGCGCGACTGGGTGGTGGGCGCGTTCAACGCGAACAAGCCCTTCGACCAGTTCACCATCGAGCAGCTCGCGGGCGACCTCTTGCCAGACGCGACGCTCGAGCAGCGCATCGCTTCGGGCTTCAACCGCAACCACATGGTCACCCACGAGGGCGGCACGATCCCCGAGGAGTACCGCGTCGAGTACGTGGCCGACCGCGTGCGCACGACCGGCGAGGTCTGGATGGGCCTGACGTTCGGCTGCGCGCGCTGCCACGACCATAAGTACGACCCGATCGGGCAGGAGGACTACTACCGCCTGTTCGCCTTCTTCAACAACATCGACGAGCGCGGCAACGACGGGGACGGCGGCATGAACGCCGTGCCCGTGCTGAACGTGCCGACGCCCGAGGAGGCGCGCGCGATCGAGCGCGCCGCGCGCGAGCTCGACGCGGGGCGGCGCGGGCTCGAGGCCGCGGCGGGGGACGCGGCGGCGCGCGCGGAGTGGGAGGCGCTGCACGGCGCGCGCGCCGCGCTCGATCCAGCGCTGCGCCTCGGGCCGTGGCGCGTCGCGGGCCCGTTCGGCGCGGCGAGCGGCCTCGAGGCGTTCCGCGAGCGCTTCGGGCCCGAGGGCGGGCTCGACCTCGCAGAGGAGCCCGCGGACGGCGTCGAGTGGAGGTCCGTCGCCGACCTCGCCGACGGCGTCGTCCACGCGCTGGGCGGCGAGGTCGGCGCGACCTACCTCCAGCGCACGCTCGAGGTGGACTCCGCGGTGTGCGCGACCCTGTCCCTGGGCAGCGACGACGGCCTCGTCGTCTGGCTGAACGGCGAGCGCGTGCTCGCGCGCGACGTGCAGCGCGCCGCGGAGCTCGACCAGGACCGCGTACAGGTGGAGCTCGCGCCCGGCGTCAACCACCTGCTGCTCAAGGTCGCGAACCACGGGGGCCCGGCGGGCTTCGCGTTCGAGGTTATGCGCGTCGGAGCGCCGCCGCGCGTCGCCGAGGCGCTGCGCGCGCCCGCGTCCGAGCGCTCGCCCGAGCAGGCCGAGGCGCTGAGCGAGTTCTACCGCACGGTCGCCGCGCCCCTGCGCGCGGCGCGCGCGCGCGTCGCGGCCGCCGAGGAGGCGCTCGAGCGCGCCGAGGCCGCGGTGACGCGCTCGGTCATGGTCATGGGAGAGCTCTCCGAGCCGCGCGCGACCCACGTGCTGCTGCGCGGCCAGTACGACCATCCGGGAGCGCGCGTCGAGGCCGGGACGCCGGAGTGCCTGCCGCCGCTGCCGAGCGGCGACGCGGGCGCGCGACCCGACCGCCTGGCCCTCGCGCGCTGGCTCGTCGACCCCGGCCATCCGCTCACCGCGCGCGTGCTCGCCAACCGGCTGTGGCAGCTCGTCTTCGGGCGCGGGCTCGTCGCGACGGCGGGCGACTTCGGCGCGCAGGGCGAGGTGCCCTCGCACCCCGAGCTGCTCGACTGGCTCGCGCTCGAGCTCGTCGAGGGCGGCTGGGACGTGAAGGCGCTCCTGCGGACGATCGTGACGTCGGCCACGTACCGCCAGGACTCGTCGCTCTCTCCCGGCCTCCGCGCGCGCGATCCCGAGAACCTGCTGCTCGCGCGCGGCGCGCGCTTCCGCCTGCAGGCCGAGCTGATCCGCGACAACGCCCTCGCGATCTCGGGTCTGCTCGTCGAGCGCCTCGGCGGGCCGAGCGTGAAGCCGTACCAGCCGCCGGGCCTGTGGCGCGAGCTGAGCCACTTCGGCAGCACGCCCGCGACCGCGCAGGTCTACGAGCAGGACACCGGCGACGCGCTCTGGCGCCGCAGCCTCTACACCTACTGGAAGCGCACCGTCCCGCCGCCCGCGATGGTGGCCTTCGATGCCCCGAGCCGCGAGGTGTGCACGCTGCGCCGGCCGATCACGAACACGCCGCTGCAGGCGCTCGTGCTGCTCAACGACCCCACGTTCGTCGAGGCGGCGCGCGCCCTCGCGGCGCGCACGCTGGTCGAGGGCGGCGCGACGCCCGCCGAGCGCGTCGACTTCGCGTTCCGGCTCGCCACCGCGCGGCCGCCCACGGCGGCCGAGCGCGGCGTCCTGCTGCGGGCGCTCGGGCGCGAGCGCGCGTTCTTCGCGGACCACCCGGCGGACGCGCGAGCGCTCGTCGAGGTCGGCGAGTCCGGTCGCGGCCGCGAGCTCGACGCCCTCGAGCTCGCGGCGTGGACCGGCGTCGCGAGCCTGATCCTGAACCTCAGCGAGACGATCACGAGGAGCTGATGCGACCCCGCTCGCCGAACCTTTTCTCGCGCCGGCTCTTCCTGGGCCGCGCGGCGGGCGTGCTCGGCAGCGCGGCGCTCGCGGCGCTGCGCGGGCCGGCGGCGGCGCGGGTTGCGGGCGCACCGGGCGCACCGGGCGGCGCAGCCGGGAGCGCCCGCGGGCCGCACTTCGCGCCGCGCGCCAAGCGCGCGGTCTACCTCTTCCAGTCCGGCGGGCCCTCGCAGATCGACCTCTTCGACTTCAAGCCCGGCCTGCGCAATTTGCACGCGAGCGAGCTGCCCGAGTGGGTGCGGCGCGGGCAGCGCGTCACGACGATGACCTCGGACCAGGACTCGTTCCCGGTCGTCGCGCCGCCGTACGAGTTCGCGCGGCACGGCGCGCACGGCACCTGGGTCAGCGAGCTCCTGCCGCACACGGCGCAGATCGTCGACCGCGTGACGATCCTCAAGGCCGTGCACACCGAGGCGATCAACCACGACCCGGCGATCACGTTCATCAACACCGGCACGCAGGTCCCCGGGAAGCCGAGCCTCGGCGCGTGGCTCAGCTACGGCCTGGGGAGCGAGAACGCCGACCTGCCGGCGTACATGGTGCTGATCTCGCAGGGCACGGGCAAGGTGCCGGGCCAGCCGCTCTTCTCGCGCCTCTGGGACAGCGGCTTCCTGTCCTCCAACCACCAGGGCGTGAAGCTGCGCGCCGGCAAGGACCCGGTGCTCTACCTCTCGAACCCGCCGGGCGTCGACGCGCAGCGCCGGCGCGCGCTGCTCGACGACCTGGCCGATCTCGACCGCGAGCACTTGGCGCGCTCGGGCGACCCGGAGATCGAGGCGCGCATCGAGCAGTACGAGATGGCCTTCCGCATGCAGAGCTCCGTCCCGGACCTGACGGACCTCTCGGACGAGCCGGATTCGACCTTCGAGCTCTACGGCCCGGAGTCGCGCACGCCCGGGACCTACGCCGCGCACTGCCTGCTCGCGCGGCGCATGGTCGAGCGCGGCGTGCGCTTCGTGCAGCTCTTCCACCGCGGCTGGGACCAGCACCTGAACCTCGACCGCGAGCTGCGCGCGCAGTGCCGCGACACCGACCAGGCGAGCGCGGCGCTCGTCGTCGACCTTGCGCGCCGCGGGCTGCTCGACGACACGCTCGTGATCTGGGGCGGCGAGTTCGGCCGGACGGTGTACAGCCAGGGGAAGCTCGGGGATCCGGCGAGCGGCCGCGACCACCACGGGCGCTGCTTCACGATGTGGCTCGCGGGCGGCGGCGTGCGCGCCGGGTTCGAGCACGGCGTGACCGACGAGTACTGCTACAACGTCGTCGGCGGCGGCGTGCACATCCGCGACCTCAACGCGACGATCCTGCACCTCTTGGGGATGGACCACGCGCGGCTGACGTTCCGGCACCAGGGGCTGGACCAGCGGCTGACGGGGGTGGAGGAGGAGGCGCGGGTGGTGGGGGAGATCCTGGCCTGAGGCCCGCGGCCGGCGGGCTTTCCGGGGCCCGCTCGGCGCGGGGGCAGCGCGCCGGCACGGATCGCGCGCTCGATGCGCCGGTACGTGCGCGGCGTGCGCTGGCCCGGGAGCCCGCGGGCCCAGAGGCTCACGACACGTCCGGGGAGCAGTACAAGCACCTCCCCGCCAGCAGCGACACCTTCCGCCCGCACTCCTTGCACACCCCCGCCCGCCGGTCGGCGATCTCCGCGTAGCTCGCCAGGCGCCGCTCGACCTCGTCGGCGAGCTTGGCGTGCTCGGGGGTCTGCGGCGCGAGCTGGCGCAGGAGGAACCACATCGCCTCGACGACGCTCTCGAGCTCGGCCACCTGGCGGCGCAGGAGCGCGAGGTCGGCGGACGCTCCCTCGGCCCGGCGCTGGGCGTCGAGCGACTGGGACCTCGCTGCCTTGTCCTCGCGCATGCTCGCGCTCATGCCAGGATCGGCGCGACGACCTCGCCCGCCACGTCGGTCAGCCGGAAGTCGCGCCCCTGGTAGGGGTACACGAGCCGCAGGTGGTCGATGCCGAGCAGGTGCAGCATCGTCGCGTGCAGGTCGTGCACGTGCACCACGTCCTCGACCGCCCGGTAGCCGAGCTCGTCGGTCGCCCCGTGCGTCACGCCGCCGCGGACTCCGCCGCCGGCCAGCCAGATCGAGAAGCCCAGGATGTGGTGGTCGCGTCCGTCGCCCTGCGCCATCGGCGTGCGGCCGAACTCGCCGCCCCAGATCACGAGCGTGTCGTCGAGCAGGCCGCGCTGCGCGAGGTCGAGGACCAGCGCCGCCGAGGCCCGGTCGACCTCGGCGGCCGTGATCTCCATGCTGCGCTTGACGGCGCCGTGGTGGTCCCAGCCGCGGTGGTAGAGCTGGACGAAGCGCACCCCGCGCTCCGCGAGCCGCCGGGCGAGCAGGCAGTTGGCGGCGAAGCTGCCGTCCGCGCCTTCGGTCCCGTACAGCTCGAGCACCTCGCGCGGCTCGTCCGCGAGGTCCATCAGCTCCGGCACGCTGGCCTGCATGCGGAAGGCCATCTCGTACTGCGCGATGCGCGTCGCGATCTCCGGGTCGGGCTCGCGCGCGGCGTTCAGCTCGTCGATCCGGCGCACGGCGTCGACGACGTCGCGCTGCGCGCGCTCGCTCACTCCGGGCGGCCGGCCGACGTAGAGCACCGGGTCGCCCTGGCTGCGCAGCTCGACGCCCTGGAAGCGGCCGGGCAAGAAGCCCGAGTGCCACTGGCGCGCCGCGATCGGCTGGCCCTGGCCGCCCTTGCCCTTCGAGGTCAGGACGACGAACGCCGGCAGGTCGTCGGTCTCCGCGCCCAGGCCGTACGCGACCCACGAGCCCATGCTCGGGCGCCCGGCGATCGCCGTCCCCGTGTTCATGAAGGTGTGCGCCGGGTCGTGGTTGATCTGCTCGGTGCGCATCGAGCGCACGATGCAGATCTCGTCGGCGATGCTGCCGATCCCGGGGAACAACGCGCAGATCTCCTGGCCCGACTCGCCGTAGCGCGCGAACGGGTGCTGCGGCGCGAGGCAGTTCAGGGGCTGGCCCTGCAGCTGCGCGATCTGCTGGCCGCGCGTCATCGACTCCGGCATCGGCCGGCCGTCCATCCGCGCGAGCTCGGGCTTGTGGTCGAACGTCTCGAGGTGCGTCGGTCCGCCGGCTTGGCACAGGTGGATGACGCGCTTCGCGCGCGGGACGCGCTGCCGTGGATCGGCCAAGCCGGCGCGCCCGGCGTCGAGCGAGCGCAGCGCGAGCGCGCTGAGCCCGATCCCGCCGGCGCCGAGGAACGCGCGGCGGTCGAGCGTGCGCGGGAGCGGGGATGGGCGGGGTGCGCTCACGGGCGGGTGATGGTCTCGTGCAGGTTGAGGAGTGCGCGGCCGACCTCGGTCCAGGCGGCGAGCTCCAGCGGATCGACGGCCGCGAGCGGGGCCGCCTCGCCCACCCCGAGCAGGGCCTCGGCGGCTCCGGGCCGCGCCTCGAAGTCGCGCCGGCTCGCGCGGTAGAGCTCGGCGAGCGCGTCGACCTCGCGCGGCTCGGGATCGCGGGCGAGGACGCGCTCGAAGGCGCGGTCGACGCGCGCTTCGACGCCCGGCCCGCTCTCCACCAGGACGCGCTCGGCGAGGGCGCGCGCCGCCTCGACGAAGGTCGCGTCGTCGAGCAGCACGAGCGCCTGCAGCGGCGTGCTCGAGCGCTCGCGCGCGACGCTGCACTCCTCGCGGCTCGGCGCGTCGAACGCCGCCAGGCTCGGGTGCAGGAACGTGCGGCACCAGAACGTGTAGAGCCCGCGGCGCCACTGCGCCGGCCCGCGGTCGTGCTGCCACGTGCGCTCGGGGAAGTTCAGGTGGTCCCAGAACCCCGCCGGCTGGTAGGGCTTGACGCTCGGTCCGCCGATCTCGCGCGCGAGCAGGCCGCTGACCGCTAGGGCGTTGTCGCGCACGAGCTCGGCCGGAAGGCGCATGCGCGCCTGCTGCGCGAGGAGCCGGCCCTCGGGGTCGAGCTCGGCGAGGTCGGGGCGAGCGGCCGAGCTCTGGCGGTAGGTGCGCGAGGACACGATCGTGCGCACGAGCCAGCGCAGGTCCCAGCCGCTCTCGACGAGACCGGCGGCGAGCCAGTCGAGCAGCTCCGGGTGCGTCGGCCGCGCGCCCTGCGAGCCCAGGTCGCCCGCGTCGCGCGCGATCCCCTCGCCGAAGAAGAGGCGCCAGACGCGGTTCGCGATCGCGCGCGCCGTCAGCGGGTTCTCGCGCGCGACGAGCCAGCGCGCGAGGTCGAGGCGGTCGGCCCTACCGCCGTCAAGCGCGCGCAGCGGCGGCAGGAAGCGCGGCGTCGCGGGCAGCACCTCCTCGCCGGATCGGTCCATCCAGTTCCCGCGCGGCAGCACGCGCACGACGCGCGGCTCGACGCTCTGCGTGACGAGGCACGTCGGGATCGCGCGCTCGAGCCCGGCGAGCGCAGCGCGCGCCCCCGCCAGCGCGTCGCGCGCGGGCGCGAGCTCGGGCGCGCTGCCGAGGTAGTGGGCCGCGATGCGCGCGCTCTCCTCGGGGCTCGGTGCGTCGCTCGCGAGCGCCTCGGCCACGTCGAGCGGCAGGCCCTCGAACGTCACGATCGGCGAGGCGCAGTGCACGCCGGCGGCGTCCCAGAACGCGCGCCCGCCGAGCTGCGTGAAGGCCATGCCGTCCACGACGGCGCCGGGCTCGAGCCCGAGCGCGGCGGGATCGACCTCGAGCCGCGCCCACTCGCCCGCCGGAGGCAGCGCGCCGTGCGGGCGGTGGCCGGGCGTGTCGCTGCCGATGCCGCCGAACGAGATCGCGTCCGCGCCCCAGAACGCGCGGTGCTCCCAGGAACCCGCGTGGAGCTGCAGCATCACGGTGTCCGGCGGGCGATCGGGGTCGATCCAGACCCAGGCGTAGAAGCGGTCGCCGCGGCCCAGCGTGACCGCGCGCTCAGCGCCCTCGAAGTAGTGCTGGACGATCGCCGCGGACCCCTCTTGCAGGCGCGAGCGCGCGCCGTGGAGCACCGGGCCCCCGGCCGCGCTCACGAACCTCCAGGCGCCGACCGTCCGGCCGCCGTTCTCCTGGGCGTCGTCGACCCACGCGACGTCGCGCGGCTCGCGCGCCGCGAGCCGCTCGCGCGTCGCTCCGATCCAGCGCTCCTGGCCAGCGCGCGTCTCCGCGGTCGGAGTCGAGGCTTCGCGCTCCAGGCGCGCCACCTCGGCGCCCAGGCGCTCCTTCTCCGCCGCCTGCTCCGCGCTCGGCACCTGGATCTCGGGCGGCCAGTGCCCCGTCTCGTGCGCGCCCTCGTACACGCCGCGCTCCTCGACGTCGGCGAAGAACGCCGCGAACGCGTAGAAGTCGCGCGCCGTGAACGGGTCGTACTTGTGGTCGTGGCACTCGGCGCAGCCGAGCGTCGAGCCCAGCCACACCGTGGAGGTCGTGCGCACGCGGTCGGCCGCGTACTTCGCCAGGCACTCCTCGGCCTGCGACCCGCCCTCGGCCGTGATGCGGTTCAGGCGGTTGTAGCAGGAGGCGACGCGCTGCTCGAGCGTCGCGCCCTCGAGCAGGTCGCCGGCGAGCTGCTCGAGCGTGAAGCGGTCGAAGCGCATCCCGCGCTGGAAGGCGTCGATCACCCAGTCGCGGTAGGGGTGGACGCTCCAGCTCTGGTCGCCGTGGTAGCCGACCGTGTCGGCGTAGCGCACCTGGTCGAGCCACCAGAGGGCCATGCGCTCGCCGTGGTGCGGCGAGCCGAGCAGCTCCTCGACGCGGCGCGCGAGGGCCGCGTCGTCCGGCGCACCGCCCAGCGCGGCCACTTCCTCCGGCGTCGGCGGCAGGCCGACGAGGTCGAAGGCGAGGCGCCGGGCGAGCGTGCGGCCGTCGGCGTCGGGCGCGGGCGCGAGGCCGCGCCGCTCGAGCTCGGCGAGGACGAAGAGGTCGATCTCGTTCCGCGGCCAGCTCGCGGCGCGCACCGCGGGCGGGGTGGGGCGCTCGAGCGGACGGTAGGACCAGTGCTCGCCCGCCGGTGCGAGTGGGAGGAGCGCGCAGACGAGGAGCGGGAGCATCGACCCTCAATCTACTTCAGGGCGCGCAGCTTCGTGATCCGTCCGAGGTAGTTCCAGTCCATCACGTACAGGTCGCCCTGCGAGTCCCAGGCGACCGAGTGCGGCGAGAGGAACTCGCCGTCCTTCCACTGTTCGGGCGCGACGTCGTTCCGCGCGCGCAGCCCGGGATCGGGGTTGTCGCCCAGCTGCACGAGCGCGCCGCCCTGCTCGCCCACCAGCGTCACGCGCCCGGCGAGGTCGGCGACGGCGAGCAGGTCGCCGCGCTGGTACACGCTGCACGGCCGGCGCAGGTCGCGGTCGAGCATCTTCACGAACTTCCCGTCGAGGTCGAACCACTGCAGGCGGCCGTTCTCGCGGTCGGCCACGAGCACCAGCGGCTCCGCGCCGCGCGTGTCGATCCAGATGCCGTGCGGGGTCTTGAACTGCCCGGGCTCGGTCCCGGGGCCGCCCCAGGAGCGGACGTACTCGCGCTCGGCGTCGTACTCGTGCACCCACGACTTGCCGTAGCCGTCGGCGACGTAGACGTGGCCGTTCGGACCGAGCGCGACGCCGGTCGGCCGGTACTCGCCGGCGTTCTCGTACACGCCCGCCGTCTCGGGCCAGCCGATGGTCCAGACGACCTCGCCGCCGAGCGTCGTCCGCAGCACCTCGTGGCGACCGGTGTGCGCGAGCAGCAGGAACTCGCCCGCGTCGTCCTTCGCGATCGCCATCCCGTGCAGGCCGCCCTTCAGCTCCTCGCCCCAGGCCCCGACGAAGGTCCCGTCGCGCTCGAAGACCATGACCGCGCGCTCGGTGTCGGTGTTGACGTAGAGCCGGTCCTGCGAGTCGACGACCATGCAGCCGTGCGTGTTGCCGAAGCGCTCGACGCCCTGCGGCAGCCGGGCCCAGCCGGAGACCCATTGGAAGCGCTGCTCGCCCTCGCCCAGGACGACCTGCTCGCCGGAGGCCTGCGCCTGCGCGGCGGTGACCGGCGGGCAGATGGCGGTGCAGAGGACGGCGAGCGCGGACGTGACGTGGGTGGACATCGGTCTCTCCTTCTTCACTCGACTCGGATCGGGCGCGTGCGCGCGCGCGTGAGGAAACGGCCGTAGTCGGCTGCGCCGACGTAGCCGCGCTGGACGGCGAGGGGCTCGCCGGCGCTCGAGAGGACGCAGGTCGCGAGCCCCGGCCCGCCGCCGACCCAGGCGGCGAAGCGCTCGGCGTGCTCTGCGGCGTCGAGCCGCACGCAGGCGAAGCGCTTCAGCTCGCGCGAGAGCTCCGGCTGCGCGAGCGTCTGTTCGGCGCGGGCGCTGAGCGGGCGCCCCGCGAGGGTGAACTGGCACAGCACGAGCGCGCCCGCCTGCTCGGCGTCGCGCAGCGCGGCCTCCAGGCTCGCGTGCCAGCGCGGCGGGCGCGCCGACTGGAAGGCGAAGGCGGCGAGGACCGCCGCCCCCAGGGCGACGAGCGGGCGGGCGGACATGCACGAGACTCCACACCAAGCGGGCGGCGACCGCAACCGCCGCCGGGCGAGAGGCTTACGGCCGCCGTCGCAACGTCGCCAGCGCGCCGGGGTTCCGGCTGCGGGCCGCGACCACTACGCTCCTCTGCTTCGAAAAACGCGCCCGCCGGGCGCGCCCGCTTCGGATGACGCCCGGGACCACGCCACGACCTGGCGGAGCTCCGGTGCCCGAGCGCCGACCCGCCCCCGAGAACTCCAGGAGGAACGATGCTGTTCACCCGTACCGCCGCGCTGCTGACGTTCCTGTCCTCCGGCGCCTTCGCCCAGACGCCCTGCGCCTGGCAGGCGGAAAACGACATGCTCATGGTCGAGGTCGAGGCCGTCGCGCCCGCCGGGGACTGGGTCGTCGAGACGACCTTTCCGGGGTACGCCGGCGAGCACTACTACCGCTGGAACGGGCCGAATCATTTCTCGGACCCCGGCCACGGACGGCTGGTCTACGAGATCGAGGTGCATTCGGCGGGGCGCTACGAGCTGCGCATCCACAACCGTCACGAGCACGCCGACAGCACGCTCGAGAACGACTGCTGGGTGCGCATGGACGGGGGCCCGTGGATCAAGCTCTACTCCAACGGCTCGGGCTCGGTGGGCCAGTGGAACTGGAAGTCGCGCTTCGAGATCGACGGCAGCCACTACGACGCGGGCTGGGACCTGGCGGTCGGACGCCACGCGTTCGAGATCTCGGGGCGCTCGACCGGCTTCAAGATCGACCGCTTGAACTTCTACCAGGGCGACCCCGCGGGCAGCCAAGACGTGGCCACACCGGCGTCGCTCTGCAAGCTGGGCGGCAGCTACTGCGAGTCCGTGATCAACTCGACCGGCAACGCGGCGCGGATCGAGGCGCTGGGCAGCGTGAGCGTCGGCGACAACGACCTGCTCCTCGTGGCGCGGACGGTGCCCTCCGGCGCGCTCGGCCTCTTCATGTTCTCGCGCTCCGAGGCGGACGCGCCCTTCGGCGACGGGCACCGCTGCGTCGGCGGAGGGATCCGCCGCCTGCCGCCGCTCTCCGCGCGCGGCGAGAGCATGATCCAGCGCCTCAACATGAACCGGCCGCCGGCCGACGCGATCCGCGCGGGCTCGACCTGGCACTTCCAGGCCTGGTTCCGCGACCCGTGGGGCGGGCCGGCAGGCTTCAACCTGTCGAACGGCTTGCACGTCAACTTCCTGCCGTAGACCTCCAGTGCTGGTTTCGCGACCCCGCCGGCGGGGGCGCGTTCTTCAACACGTCGGACGGGCTGGAGGTGACGTTCCAGTGAGGGAGGACGCGCGGCGCTCGAGGAGGGTCAGGGGCTCGTCGACGGAACGGCGTGCGCCGTGCCGCCGCTGAACGGCCGTTCAGCGCGGGTCCAACGGTCGCTGCACATGCTCCGGATCGTTTCGCGGATTTCCAGTACGCGGTCCGCGCAGCGCCAGAGCCAGAGCGCCCCGAAGGCCACGTACGCGAGCCAAATCACCCCGATCAGTGCCGGACCGACCGGATCCTTCGCGAACGCCGCGCCGACGACCTGCACCAGGCCGAGCAACGCGAAGCCCAGCAGGAGTTTCCGGGACCGCCGCGTGCCGAGGAGATGCGCATCGCACACGCCCATGGCGGCTTCGAGGAGGCGACCCTCCTCGAGCATCTGCAGCTCGGCGTAGCGCCACCCGGACTCGCCAAAGATGCGCTCGAGCTCCGCCCGGACGGCTCGCTCGAGCTCCGGATCGTCGGTCTCGACACGCGACGGAATCTCGGCTTTCACTTCGACCCCCAGTGCCCTCTGCATCGGCGTAGCGGTCGAGGCCGAGCCTGCAAGCGAGCGGCCCGACCGCCGCCATGGGCCTCCATATCAACGCGAGCGTAGGGCCACGACTTCGGAGCCGACGCTGCTCGCGAAACGGCTGGTGCGGGACGCCGCGAAGGACGTGACCGGGGAGGGGAGGGGCTTCGCGACGGCCCGACGCCGTCGCGCTACACTGCCCGCGCCCCGCGCATCGAGGTGCCGCCGATGGAACCCTGCCTGCTCTTCGTCCTCTCGCTCGCCGCCGCCGCGCCCGCCCAGGAGCCCTACCGCCTGCCGCCGCCCGAGGTCGTCGAGATCGTCGACGCGCCGCCTGCCCCCGACGTGCGCCTGAGCCCGGACGGCCGCTGGATGCTGCTCGTCGAGAGCGCGGCGATGCCCTCGATCGAGGACCTCTCGCGGCCGCTGCTGCGCCTCGCCGGGGCGCGCATCGACCCGGCGGCCAACGCGCCGCACCGCACGAGCTTCGACCGCGGCCTCGTGCTGCGCGAGGTGGCGAACCCCGACCCCGAGCACGACGCGCGCGTGCCGCTCCCGGAGGGCGCGCGCCTGGTCTCGACGAGCTGGTCGCACGGCTCGCAGCTCTTCGCCTTGGTCCTGCTCACCGAGTTCGGCTCGGAGCTGTGGTGCGCCAGCGTGCAGCGGCCGGCCGAGCCGCTGCGGCTCGTCGACGGGCTCAGCACCGTGCTGGGCTCGCCCTTCTCCGACGGCGTCTCCTGGACGCCCGACGGCCTCCGCCTCGTGTGCCGCGTCGTGCCCCGCGAGCGCGGCGACGCGCCCGAGCCGGAGCCCGTTCCGAAGGGCCCCCTGGTCCAGGAGACCGCGAGCGAGACCTCGCCCCTGCGCACGTACCAGGACCTGCTCGAGAGCGTGCACGACGAGGCGCTCTTCGAGCACTACGCCACGACCGAGCTCGTCTCCGTCGACGCCACGAACGCCGAGGTGCGGCGCCTCCCGCTGCCGCCCGGCATGTACACGGAGCCGCGCTACTCGCCGGACGGCAGCGCGCTCCTCGTCACGCGGATCGAGCGGCCGTTCTCGCGGCTGATGCCCTGGTCGATGTTCCCGCAGCGCATCGTGGCGTACGACGCCGAGGGCGAAACGCTCTGGCACGTCGACGTGCCGCTCGAGCGCAACGTGCCGATCGAGGGCGTGCGCCTGGGGCCGCGCTCGGTGCAGTGGCGGCCGGGCGAGCCGAAGACGCTGGCCTGGGTCGAGGCGCTCGACGGCGGCGACCCGCGGCGCGAGGCGGAATACCGCGACCGCTGGATGGAGCTCCGGCTGGGCGAGGAGCGCGAGCCGCGCGAGCTCCTGCGCACCGAGCACCGCGCGCGCGGCCTGGCGTTCCTGCAGGACCTCGCGCAGGTCGTGGCGAGCGAGTACGACCGTGACCGGCGCTGGACGCGCGCGACGCTCTTCGATTTCGGGCCCGAGACCGTGCGCGTGAGCGTCCTCGAGGACCGAAGTGTTCGCGACCGCTACGGCGACCCGGGCAGGCTCGAGACCCAGCCCGACGGCCAGGGCTTCGACGTCGTGCGGATCGACGGCGACTGGGTCTACCGCAGCGGATCGGGCGCCTCGCCCGAGGGGCTCCTGCCCTTCCTCGACCGCCAGAACGTGCGCACGCGGGAGACCGAGCGCCTCTGGCGCTGCCAGCCGGGGACGTACGAGAGCGCCGTTCGCTATCTCGGAGGCGGGCGCTTCGTGACGCGCCGCGAGTCGCCCGCCGACCCGCCCAACTACCACCTGGTCGACCTCGCCGCGGGCGAGGCGCGAGCCCTGACGAGCTTCACCGACCCGACGCCGCAGATCCGCGGCGTGCAGAAGAAGCTCCTCGTGTACGAGCGCGCGGACGGCGTGCCGCTCTCGGGCACGCTGTACGTCCCCGCGGGCGTCGAGCCGGGGACCCGGCTGCCGCTGCTCGTGTGGGCGTACCCGCTCGAGTTCAACGACGCCGGCACGGCGGGCCAGGTGACGACCAGCCCGTGGACGTTCACGCGGCCCTCGGGCGCCTCGCACCTCTTGCTCCTGACCCAGGGCTACGCCGTGCTCGACGGGGCGACGATGCCGGTCATCGGCGATCCCGAGACGATGAACGACACGTTCGTCGAGCAGATCGTCGCGGCCGCGCAGGCGGCGATCGACGCCGCCGTGGCCGAGGGCGTCGCCGATCCGGCGCGCGTCGCGGTCGCCGGCCACAGCTACGGGGCCTTCATGACCGCGAACCTGCTCGCCCACTGCGACCTCTTCCGCGCCGGCATCGCGCGCAGCGGCGCCTACAACCGCACGCTCACCCCCTTCGGGTTCCAGGCGGAGCGGCGCACGCTGTGGGAGGCGCCCGAGGTCTACTTCGCCGCCTCGCCCTTCATGCACGCGCACCGGATCGACGAGCCGCTCCTGCTCGTGCACGGCGAGGTCGACGACAACTCCGGGACCTTCCCGATGCAGTCCGAGCGCCTGTTCCAGGCGATGAAGGGGAACGGCGGGACGGCGCGCCTCGTGGTGCTGCCGGCGGAGAGCCACGGCTACCGGGCGCGCGAGTCCGTGCTGCACACGCTGGCGGAGATGATCGAGTGGCTCGACCTGCACGTGAAGAGCGCACCCGTGACTGGCGGCGGCGACTCGCAGGGCCGGTGAGCGGCGAAGCGCGAGCGCTGCTCGAGGTGTGCGTCGACTCGGTCGCCGGCTGCGCGGCCGCGGCCCGCGGCGGGGCCGGCCGCGTCGAGCTCTGCGCCGACCTCGTCGAGGGCGGAGTGACGCCGAGCCTGGGGACGATCGAGGCGGCGCGCGAGTGCACGCGGCTGCCCCTGGTCGTGCTCGTCAGGCCGCGCGGCGGGGACTTCGTCTACGACGCGGACGAGCTCGACGTCCTGCGCCGCGACGTGCGCCATGCGCGCCGCGCCGGGGCGGACGGCGTCGCGCTCGGGGTCCTCGCGCCCGACGGGACGGTCGACCGCGCCGCCACCCGAGAGCTCGTCGAGCTCGCCCGCCCCATGGCGGTCACCTTCCACCGCGCCTTCGACCACGCGCTCGACCCGCTGCGCGCGCTGGAGGAGCTGGCCGAGATCGGGGTCGACCGGATCCTCTCGTCCGGGGGCGCGGCGCGGGCCGAGGCGGGCCTCGAGCGGCTCGCCGACCTGGTGCGCCGCGCGGCGGGGCGGGTCTCGATCCTGCCCGCCGGGGGGATCCGCGCCCACAACGTCGCCCGCGTCCTCGCGGCCACCCGGGCCCGCGAGGTGCACTGCAGCGCGCTGGCCGTGGCGCCTTCGGCCTCCCTGCATCACAATGAGGCCTGTCCGCTGACGTCGCCTCCCTCGACGTCCCCTCGGGAGCGACGCGTCACCCGGTCCGCCCTCGTGCGCGCCGTGGTCGACGCGATCGATCGAGCGCGACCCGCGTGGGCGGAGGGGAGGGAGAAAGGGCCGTCGGAAGGGGCTGGTCGCTGCGGGTAGGGTCCCTGGTCCGACGCCGTGAGCTCGTTTCCCCCCGGGGGTGTGCGAACTCCGCCCCCCAGATCGGAAGGGGGAGGCCCTCTCTCATCTGGAAGAGCGCGACGATCGCGCGCGGGTTGCGCCACCTTTCGCGCGCTTTTCTCGCGCGAGGGCGGGCGCGGTACACTCCCCGTCTCGCAGTCCGCCGCTCCGCATGACCGTCGAAGACCCCTCGAAACACGTCCTCGGCCGGATCGCGATCACGCTGTCCGAGCGCCGCGCGGCCGAGCTCGAGGTCGCGGGCGAGATCGCCGCGCTGATCGGAGCCCGCGCCGCCGAAGGCCGGCGCACCGTCCTCGGGCTGCCGACGGGCGGCACGCCGGTCGGCGTGTACCGCGAGCTGGTGCGGCGGCACCGCGAAGAGGGACTCTCCTTCCGCCACGTGGTGACCTTCGATCTGGACGAGTTCTGCGGGCTCGCGCCGGACCATCCCGCCTCGTTCGCGCGCTCCATGCGCGAGCAGCTCTTCCAGCACGTCGACCTCGCGCCCGGCCACGTGCACTTCCCCGACGGCCGCGCGACCGACGTCGAGCGCCACTGCCGCGAGTACGAGGCCGCGATCGCGGCCGCCGGGGGCATCGACCTGCAGCTCCTCGGGCTGGGGCGCAACGGCCACATCGCGTTCAACGAGCCGGGGGCGAGCTCCGATTGCCGCACCCGGCGGGTCGCCCTCGACCCCAGCACGCTCGAGGACGCGCGAGCGGCCTTCGAAGGGCTGGGCCCGGTCCCGACCCATGCCTTGACGATGGGGGTGGGCACGATCCTCGAGGCGCGCCGGATCCGGGTGCTGGCGTTCGGCGCGCCGAAGGCGCCCGCGGTCGCCCGCGCCCTCGAGGGGCCGGTCGGACCGCAGACGCCCGCGAGCTTCCTGCGCGCGCATCCCGACGTCGCTTTCTGGATCGACCGCCCGGCAGCCTCGCGGCTCGTCGCCCTGGAGCTCTCGGGCTCCGAAAGCGCGTGACCCCGGACCCGCCTTCGACGAACTGGATCGGGGTCGACGCGGGCGCGAGCAAGGTGGCGGCGGGGCGCGTCGTCCTGCGCGCCACGGGCCTCGAGGTCGCGGGACGCCTGGCGCGCGTGGAGTTCGAAGGGGCCTTCCAGCCCGTGCCCCTCGAGCGCCAGCGCGAGGAGCTCGCGCGCGGCGGGGCCGATCTCGCGCGGGGCGCGCCCGAGATCGGCCCGCGCGAGCGCGAGGAAGCCGCGCGCCGGGTGGGCCTCGCCGCCGACGCGATCGCCGAGGCCGCGCGCGACCTGCCGGCGCGGTCGGTGCGCGTCGCGGTCTGCTGGCCGGGGTGGACCGAGCCCGAGGGGCGCGGGACCGTGCTCGCGCGCAACGGCCCGCGCATCCCCGACCTCCTCGACCGCCTGTACGCCGAGCTGTGGCGCCGCGGGGTGCTGCTCGCGGAGTCGATCCGCGGCGTGCACTCCGACGGCGCCGCCGCGGCCTGGGGCGAGCAGGCGGCGATCGGCGGTGCGCTGATCGGCGTGCGCAGGGCGCTCGTCGTCGGCACCGGGACGGGCGTCTTCGAGGCGCTCGTCGAGGGTGGCGCGGGGCGCATCGTCGCCGGCCGCGATCTGCGCGACCTCGTGACGCCCGCCTGGGAGATGGTCGACGCGAGCGGGCGGACGCTCGAGGACCGCGCGTCGATGCGCGGGATGAACTCGGCTTGGCGCGCGGTCGGGCTCGACTGCCGCCTGGAGTCGGCGGGCCGGGCGGGGGACGGCCGCGCGCGCGCCGTGCTGCGCGCCGGGGCCGTGGCGCTCGGCGAGCTGATCGCCTCGCGCCTGCTCGCCCGGACGCTGGTCGCGGACATGCTCCTCGAGCGCGTCGTCGTCGCCGGGCACGCGGCGCGGCTCGCGACCGACCGCGAGCTCGCGCCCTTCTACCTCGGCCCGCTCGAGCGCGAGGTGGTGCGGCGGGTCGGCGAGGCGCACCATGCGCGCACGCGCGGCGGCGAAGGTCCGAGGGTGCTGCGCAGCGCCTGGCTGATGCTGTCGCGCCTCGCCGCCCCGGCCGTCGTGGGCGTCGTCGCGCGGGATTCGGGATACGTCTTGCGGAAATGAGCGGCATGGCACCTGCGGGGAGGACGCGAGCTGGACGGTGAGATCTCCGGCCTCGCCGGCCGCTTCGGCGTCATCGATTGGGCGGTCGTCGCCCTCGTGCTCGTCGTCACCACCTGGGTCGGGCACCGCCGCGCCGGCGAGCTCGGCGACCTGCGGGCATTCTTCCTCGGCGGCCGGCGCCTGCCGTGGTACGCGGTCAGCGCGTCGATCGTCGCGACCGAGATCAGCGCCGTCACGTTCGTCAGCCTGCCTTCGGTCGTGTACCGCGAGGGCGGCGACCTCACGTACCTGCAGCTCGTGCTCATCGGCTCGCTCTTCGCGCGCGCCTTCGTCGGCTTCGTCCTCGTGCCCGCGTACTACGAGCGCGAGATCTACAGCCCCTACGACTACGTCGGCGCGCGGCTCGGCGAGGGGGCGCGGCGCGCGACGACCCTGCTCTTCGCGCTCGGCGGCGTCCTGGCGCAGTCGGCGCGCGTGTTCGTCACGGCGCTCGTGCTCGAGGTGCTCCTCGCGCGCGAGCTCCTCTGGGTCGACGCGCACTGGGGGATCCCGCCGCTCGTCGGCGCGGTCGCGGCGATCGGCGTCGTGTCGGTCGCGTGGACCTGGATGGGGGGCATCGCCACCGTCGTGTGGACCGACGCCATCCTGTTCCTCCTGTTCTTCCTGGGGGCGGGCGCGGCCCTGGCCACGGCCGCGGCCGGTGTGGAGGGGGGCCTCGCCGGAATGCTCGAGCGCGGCTGGGAGGCCGGCAAGCTGCGGCTCTTCGACGCGGCACCGGACCTGACGAAGCCGTTCACGCTCTGGGCCGCGCTGCTCGGCGTCTCGATCGGCTTCGTCGGTCCCTACGGCACCGACCAGCTCATGGCGCAGCGGCTCTTCTGCTGCCGCGACGCGCGCGCCGCGCGGCGCGCGATCCTCGGCAGCTACGTCGCCGGGCTCGTGGTGGCCGCCGTCGCGCTGGTCGGCGTGGGGCTCTGGGACTACTACCGCGCGCACCCGCTCGAGGGCGCGGCGCGCGCGGCGATCGAGGCGCGCCCCGACCGCGTGTTCCCGGTCTTCATCACCACGGTGCTGCCCGCCGGGCTCAAGGGGCTCGTGGTCGCCGGGGTCTTCGCGGCGGCGATCTCGAGCCTCGACTCGATCCTCGCGGCGCTCTCGCAGACGACGCTGGCGCTGTTCTCGCGCCCCGCGGCGGACGACGCGGCGGCGTCCAGGCGCGCCGTGCGCGCCTCGCGCGCGCTGGTCCTCGGATGGGGCGTCGTCCTGTGCGGCGCGGCCGTGGCGGTCGAGTCCGCGGCGGCGCACTACGACTCGGTGCTCGACCTGGCGCTCGCGATGGCGAGCTACACCGGCGGCGCGCTGCTCGCCGCGTTCTTCCTGGCGTTCCTGCCGACGCGCGTCGACGGCAGCGGATTCGTGTGGTCGGCGCCGCTGTCGGTGCTCGCGGTGTTCGCGGTCGCCTGGCACGCGGAGTGGGCGCAGCGAGCGTGTGGGATACTGGGCGGCGTGCTGCTCGTCCTCTGGACCCTGCTGCGCGCGCTGCCCGATGCCCGCGGAGGCGCGGCCGCGCGCGCGGTCGTCCAGTGGCTCTCGCTCGCCGGCGCGTGCGCCGGGATCGTCGCGACGGCGCGCTGGGGCACGATCGGTGGCGCGCCGCTCGCCTGGCCGTGGTACGTCCCGATCGGGGCGCTGGTCGCGTTCGGCCTCGGGATCGGGCTCGCCCGGCGGGCTACCGGAACGTCGCGGGTCGCATCGCGCGCGCGCTCGCTGTCTTCGACGGTGGCCGTGCTCCTCTTGCTCCTCGGGTGCGCTCCCGAGCCGCCGCGCGCCGCGCCGCGCCCGACCTGCCGCGCGATCTGGATCACGCGCTGGGACACGCTCACCGCGGACGACGTCCGGCGGGCGGTGCGCGAGTGCGCGGACGCGGGCTTCGACACCTTGCTCTTCCAGGTGCGCGGCAACGCGACCGTGTCCTTCCGCTCGTCCTACGAGCCCTGGGCCGAGCAGTCGGGGTGGAGGGACCCCGGATTCGACCCACTGGCGCTCGCGATCGAGGAGGCGCACGCCGCGGGCCTGGCGCTGCACGCCTGGGTCAACGTGATGCCCGCGTGGTGGGGCGCGGAGCCGCCCGCGAACCGCGAGCACCTCTACCACCGCCGGCCCGAGTGGTTCTGGTACGACCAGGAGGGCGCGCGCCAGCCGCTCGCCCGGGACTTCTACGTCAGCGTCAATCCCTGCCTGCCCGAGGTGCGCGCGTACCTCGTCGAGCTCCTCGCCGAGCTCGCGCGCGAATACCCGATCGACGGGCTGCACCTCGACTACGTGCGCTTCCCGAACGAGCCGCCGGCGGCGCCGCGCCCGGGGCTCGACTACCCGCGCGACGCCGCGACGCTGGCGCTCTTCCGCGCGGCGACCGGGCTCGCGCCCGAGGACGACGCCGCGCGCTGGGACGCGTGGCGCGCGGAGCAGGTCACCGAGCTCGTGCGCGCGCTGCGCGCGCGCCTCTCGGCCGAGCGCCCGCGGGCGCTCCTGAGCGCGGCCGTCGGGCCGACCCCCGAGCTCGCCGCGCACCACCACCAGGACTACGTGCGCTGGCTCGGCGAGGGCCTGCTCGACCTCGTGTTCCCGATGAACTACAGCGCCGACCCGGCCGCGTTCGCGCAGCGCATCCAGGTCTGGAAGGAGCTGGGCCGCGGGCGGCGCGTCGTGATGGGCGTGCGCTGCCGCCACGCCCCGATCGACGTCCGCCTGGACCAGCTGCGCGCCGCGCTCGAGGCGTTCGGCTCGGTGTGCGTCTTCGGCTACGCGGAGCTCTTCGACTCGCGCAACACGGTGCTCGAGGCGCAGGACGCGGCGGCGCGCGCCGCGCGCGCCCAGCTGCGCGCGCGTTTCCTGCCGGGATTGCGGGCGGCCTTCGAGTCCATGCAGGGTGGGTAGCCGCACGTGCCCGAGCCCGTGCCCGAGCCCCGCGCTTCGCCATCGGGCTCGGGCTCGGGCACGTTTCCGGACACTCACCCGCCTGGCGTCCAGTGCGGCAATCGGATCGTGGCCATCGTGTGCAATCCCGGCTCGGCCGCCGCCAGCGGCTCGATGCAGTTGAGCAGCATCGCGGCGGTCGCCTCGTCGCCGTGCACGCCGCCGTGCAGCACGAGGTCGAGCGGCGGGGTGCCCTCGATCTTGACGCGGTCGTGCGGGTTCTCGAGGCCGATCGCGGCCTGGAACTCGAGGTGCAGCACGCAGCGCTCGCCGATCCAGCCGCGCGCGATCTGGCACACTCCCGCCGCGTGGCCGGCCGGGATCGGCCCCAGCCCGCTCTCGAGCTCGCGGTCGGCGAGCACCGGGTCGAGGGTCTCCTCCCAGCGCTCGAGGTCGAAGCCGAGGTAGTGCGCCACGAAGTGCAGCGACTCCCCGAGGCCGACATGGCGCAGGCTGCCGCTCTGCTGCATGCGCTCGAACGCTGCCGGGTCGAGACCTGCGCCGATCTTCTTCTGGAAGGGCAGCCGGCGCGTGGACGCGTCCTGGAGCCGGAACACCTCGATCCGCTCCACCCTGTTGCAGACGGCGCTCGCCGCGACGGGCAGCATGTCCATGAGGAAGCCCGGGTTCACCCCCGTCCCGAGGATGCGCGCGCCGCCGCGCACGGCGCGCTCGTGCAGCTCCGCCGCGAGGACGGGGTGGCGCAGCCAGGGGTAGAGCAGCTCCTCGCACGAGCTGACGACGTTCATCCCGCGGTCGAGCAGCGCGCGGAACGTGTCCATGCAGGCCTCGAGCGAGGAGCTCGTCGTCACGATCGCGACGTCGGGCCGCTCTCCGGGGGCGAGCTCCGCGAGCGAGGATGCGCCCTCGGCGCCGCTCTCCGCCGAGGCGTCGCGCAGGCGGTCGAGGTCGAAGTCCACGGCGCCGACCAAGCGGCCGAGCCGGCGCTCGCGCAGCGTGCTGATGACGCGAAACCCGACGGGCCCGATTCCCACCTGAAGCACCTTGATCATGCGCGTCCCTCCGTCGTCCCCATCCTGGGGCCGCGCGCGTGGGGGTGTCCAGGCCCGGGCGCTATCCTGACGGGGATGGGCGAGGAAGGGGCCACGGGGATGCGTGCGCCGGTCGGCGCGGTGCTCGGCACGGGCGCCGCGCTCGGCGCGGCGGGCGCGCTGCCGGCGCTCTTCGCGTGGGGTCGGCCCGTGGCGCTCGTCGCCTGGCTCGCGATCTGGGCTCCGGCGCTGGGGGCACTCGCCCCGGGCGCGCTCGCGCCGCGCACGACCGCACCGGGTGCGTGGGCCCGCGCGCTCCTCGTGGCGGGCGCGCTCTGGGGCGCGGGCCTCTTCCTCGCGCAGGCGACGGCGCGCACCCCGCTGCCCGCTGCGCAGTGGGCGCTCGCCTGCGTCCTCGGCCTCGCCTTCGCCGGAGCCGCGCTCGGAGCGCTGCGCGTCGAGGCCGCCTGGCGCTCGGCCGGCTGGCTGGTCGTCGCCGGTGCGACGCTCGCGGCGCTGCCGAGCCTCCTGGGCCTCGCGCAGCGGCCTTTCGCCCCGCCGGTCGCCGCGCGCTTGCTCGACCTCTCGCCGGTGACGCTCGCCCTCGAGTGCGCCAGCGTCGACTGGATGCGCCACCCCGCGGTGTACGAGCCCGTCGGGACCGACTCGATCGGACCCGAGCTGCGCGCGCCCTGGCGCGGCTCGCTTGCGGGATCGACGGTCCTTTTGGTGGGATGCGCGCTGGCGATCGCGGTCGGGAGCGCGACCGCGGCGCGAGGCAGCCGTCCGCGCCCTGCTCAGAACCCCCCGCCGACGCCGCGCCCATGACGCTACGGAAGCTATTCTGCACGTTCCCCCAGGAGCTGATCTCGGAACCGATCATCAGCCACACGCTCGGCGAGAAGTTCGGGGTCGTGCCCAACATCCGCGCGGCCAGCATCACCGACACGCTGGCGCTCGTCGTGGTCGAGATCGAGGGCTCGGAGGCGCAGATCGACAAGGCCGTCGGCTACCTCAAGGAGCGCGGCGTCAAGGTAGAGGACATCGCCGACGAGGGCGGCGGCGCCGGGCGCTAGCCGCGCCTCGCATGCGCGCGACGCTCCGCCTCTTCGCGGCCGTGCCGCTCTGGGCGAGCTGCACGGCCGTGACCTCCTTCGAGGAGAAGGCGGCGTGGCCGACCCCCCACTACGGAATGGTCGTCAGCGAGCACCCGCTCGCGACGCAGGCCGGGGTGCACATCCTCGAGCGCGGCGGCAACGCGGCCGACGCGGCCGTCGCCGCGGCGCTCGTCCTGGCGGTCGTCCACCCGCAGGCGGGCAACCTCGGCGGCGGGGGCTTCGCGCTCTGGGTGCCGCACGAGGGGCCGGCGGTCGTCTTCGACTTCCGCGAGGAAGCCCCCGCCGGCGTGCGCCCCGAGCTGTACCTCGACGCCGCGGGCGCGCTCGTTCCCGAGCGCTCGCTCGCCACCCCCCTGGCGGTCGCCGTCCCGGGCTCGCCGTCGGGCCTCTACAACCTGCACGCGCGCTTCGGCTCGGACCTGCTCAACTTCGGGCAGCTCTGCTCGCAGGCGATCGCGCTGGCCGAGAAGGGATTCCAGGTCGGCCCCTGGCTGGCGCGCGACCTCGCCTCGGGCTCGGCCCGCGAACGCCTGGAAGCGGACCCGAGCGCGCGCGCGACCTTCTACCCCGACGGCATCCCGCTGCGCGAGGACCAGACGCTCGTGCAGCGCGACCTCGCGCGCACCCTGCGCCTTTTCGCGCGCCGCGGCCCGTCGGTCTTCTACCGCGGCGAGGTCGGACGGGCGATCCTCGCGACGCTCGCGGAGGCCGACCGGCGCCTGGGCGGCGTCGCCGGGCCGGGGCTGATGACGGCCGAGGACCTCGAGGGCTACCGCGTCGTCGAGCGCGAGCCGCTCGTCGGCTGGTTCCGCGGCGCCGAGGTGCTCAGCGCGCCGCCGCCCAGCTCGGGCGGCGTCGTCCTGCTGCAGATCCTGGCGATCCTCGAGGGGCTGCCGCTCGACGCGGAGCGCCGCGCCACGCTGGCGACGCGCGAGTTCGGCCTCGACTCGGGGACGGGACCCGAGGCGCTCTCCGCGCGCGCCGTGCACTGGTGGATCGAGGCGATGCGCCGGGCGTTCGCCGACCGCGCGATGCACCTGGGCGATCCCGACCACTACGACGTCCCGGTGGCGCGGCTGCTCGCTCCGGACTGGATCGCGGAGCGGCGCGTCTCGATCGGGACGCGTGCCGATCCCGGCGTCGCGGCGTGGGCGCCCGCGCCGCCGCGGGAGTCGCCCGAGACGACGCACCTCTCCGTGATCGACCGCTACGGCAACGCGGTCAGCCTGACGACGACGCTGAACGCGAGCTTCGGGAGCGGGATCCTCGTCGCCGGCGCCGGCTTCCTGCTCAACAACGAGATCGACGACTTCTCGATCCAGGCCGGCACGCCCAACCTCTACGGCCTCGTGGGCGGCGCGGCGAACCAGCTCGGCCCGAAGAAGCGCCCCCTCTCCTCGATGACCCCGACGGTGGTGCGCGAGGGCGGCGGCGTCTCGATGGTGCTCGGCGCGCCCGGCGGACCGCGCATCATCACGGCCGTCGCGCAGGTGATGCTGCGCGTGCTGGCCTACGGACAGGACCTCGAGACCGCCGTCCGGGCGCCGCGCCTGCACCAGCAGTGGAGGCCGACCGGCACGCTCTTCGAGCGCGGCTGGGATCCCGCGCTGCTCGAGGTCCTGGCGAGCTCGCACGGCCAGGAGGCGCGCGTCGAGGAGGACGAGCGCTTCGCGAGCGTGCAGGCGATCCACGTGGGATCCGACCTCGAGCCCGTCGGGGCCAGCGACCCGCGGCGCGGCGGGACCGTCGGGGCGGAGGGCCGGCACATGTCGACCCCCACGCACCCCAACGACCCGGTGCAACCGGTGCTGCGCGACGCGGCGCAGTGAATCGCACCGTTAGAAGTCGTCGAGCTCGTCGAGCTCCTTCTCGCTCACGCCGAGGTCGGGCTTGCCCTCGGGCTTCTCTTCCTGCTTGTCGAGCTTGGCCAGCTTGATCCAGTACTCCTCGCTGTCCTTGGCCTTGTCCCACTGGATGCACCAGGCGCGCACCACTTTCTTGTTGAAGAGGTGGTCGGCCGGCTCGGTCGAGTAGCGCCAGTCGAAGTTCTGGCCGTTGCAGATCTCCATCAACGTCTTCTGGCAGAGATCGCCGTCGCGGAAGCCGGTCTCGGTGCCGAAGTCCAGGTCCATCATCACGTTGAGGATGGCGGGGAACGCCTTCTTGCCGAGCCCCTTGAGCGTCTCGCGCGCGCGGTTGCCGGCGGCGCCGGCTTCGGGGTCGATCATCGTGACCGCGAGCTGCTTGATCTCGGTCCACTCCTCTGCGCTCGTCCCGTCGACGGGCCCGAAGTCCTCGGGGAACTCGTCGCGGACGTTGTACGAGCTGGGGTCGGCGATCGTCTCGGGCTTCTCCTTGGCCGGCGCTTCCTCCGCCGGCTCCTCGGTCGCCTCGTCCGCGGCCTCGTCCTCGGCTCCGGTCGTCTCGTCGTCGAGCGCCGTCAGGGCGACCGGCTCGTCGATCGCGGGTGACGCGTCGGCGACGGCCGCGGTCGTGTCCGGCTCACCGGCCTGCGTCTTCGAGCCGCCGGCGAGCTTCCAAACGCCGAAGGCGATCACGAGCAGGAGCACGACGCCACCGACCAGCGGCGCGGGGCTCTTCTTCTGCGGCCGCCGGCGGCCGCGGGCTCCATCGCCCTCGTCCCCGCCGTCCTCCGCGACCTCCTTGTCGCGGCCGCGTCCGGCGTGCCGTGCGCTCGAGCGCGAGGAGCCGCCCGCGCGGCGCGAGCTCGCGCCGCCGGCGCGGGCGCCGGCCCGCGCCGGCGGCGCCCCGGCCCGCGCCGGGCGCTCTTCACCCGCCTGCGGCTTCGCGGCGGCCGGCTGCCCGGCGCGGCGCTCGGCGAGGATGCGCTCCTTCATGCTCGGCCCTTCCTTCCTCCGGCCGCCGTCCGCCCCGGCGGCCTTGCGCGCGGGGACCGGCTGCGCCGTGGGGGCGGTCCCGCCCTCGACGGGACCGACCTCGACCATGCCGCCGCACTTCTTGCACTTGGCCTTGTCCGCCGCGAAGGAGGCCGGGATCTTGTACTGCGCTCCGCAGGCGGAGCACTTGCCGATGCGATGTTCCATTCGGTTCTTTGGGACGGGCGGCGTGGGCCGCGGTGGAGCTGACGGGGGGTGGCCGGAACGACGGGGGGGCGGGGCTAGCCGTCCTCGCCGATCATCTTCCGGTACTCCTCTTCCTTCTGGAGCCTCTCGATCTCACGGCGTTCCTCGTCGGAGAGCGGCTCGAGGTCCGGCTCGTCGCCCTCCGCCTTGCCGGTGAACTTCTTGAACTTGCGGTCGTACCAGCCGAACCACTGCTTCAGGCCGCTGTCCATGCGCTCCTGCGTCGCGCCCAGGGCCTCGTGCGGCTTGAACGTGGTGATGTAGCCGGTCATGTCCTGCAGCTGCAGGTGGACCAGGTTGAGCAGGATCGCGTTCTCCTCGCTGTCGAGCGGGATCACCGCGAACTTCGTCAACAGCGCCGGGATCGCCGGCTTGCCGATCGCCGCGAGCTCCGCCCGCGTAGCGTTGAGCTCCTTCGGCGACGGTATCGGGTCGGCCTGGACGAGCTTGTCGACGAGCACCTGGATCAGCTCGCGCTGGGCGGGCGGCGTCTCGTCCATGAACGGGATCGGCCGCACCTCGCTCTCGATCACGAACGAGCCGTCGGAGAGCGTGCGCTTGACGGTCTTCTTCGCGCGCTGCTTGCGTTCCGCCTGGAGCTCGTCGGGCGAGTACCAGCGCTCCCAGTGGTACGCCTTCCACTCGCCGCCGAGCTTGACGAAGCGCCACTCGATGTTGCGCGACGCGAGCGCCGAGTCCTCGCGGTGCTCGAGCTGCAGCCGGACGATGGCGTCCTCGTCGGTCTCCGAGACGACGCCCTCCTCGCCCGGCAGGCCGGCCACGTTGAAGGGCTCCCAGTCGACGACGAGCTCGCTCTCGGGGCCGGAGATCAGCGCCTCGACCAGCTCGCCGAGGAAGAGCGAGCGCTCGTCCTGCGAGAGCGCGGTCCACGGCGCGGGGTCGCTCGCCCCGGGTGCCTCGGCCGCCCCGTCGGGGTCTTCCTGCTCCCCGCCCTCCTCGCCGGCCTCGGGGAACATGCGCAGCTCGTAGGCCCGCACGGGGTCGACGAGGTTGCGCAGGAGCGGCTCGTTGGCCTGGAAGGCCAGCTCGTGCAGCCTGCGCGCCAAGAGGCACAGCTCCGAGTTCCAGCCCGAGTAGTCGCCCGGGCCCGTGCCGACGACCTCGGGCTCCTCCTCGGCGGCGATGATCCCGTCTCCCCGCGAGCGCTGCACCACCATCAGGACCAGCACGAAGGCGAGGACAGCGCCGCCGATCAGGAAGTACTTGGTGGGATCGGCGGTGCGGCGCCGGGCGCCGGCCGTGCCGACGGGGTAGGCCTGGTAGACGCGGCTGCACTGCGGGCAGCGCACCTTCGCGCCTTCCTTGCTGTCGGGGAGCTTCGCTCGCGCGTGGCAGGCGGGACATTCGATGAGCATTCGTTCTTCGCTCGCTTCTTGGGTCTGCCGAAGCCGCCCTCGGCTGGCCCGTAGCACTCGGCCGGACCCAGGACACCGTCATTCCCAAAATACTGGCGCCGGCGACGGCCTGCAAGGCGCGCCACTTCCGGCGCGTCGCGCGTGCCGCTACGCTGCGCCGCGCGAGTCGACCACGGTCGACCCGCTGACCACGATGGCGCGCCGCGAGTTCGAGCTGGTCTGTCCCTTCGGCCCCACCGGGCACCAGCCGCAGGCCATCGAGGCCCTCGCGCGCGGGCTGGAGGCCGGCGCGCGCCACCAGTGCCTGCTCGGGATCACGGGATCCGGAAAAACCTTCACGATGGCCTCGGTCATCGCTCGGCTCGACCGTCCGGTGCTCGTGCTCTCGCCCAACAAGACGCTGGCCGCGCAGCTGTACGCGGAGTTCAAGGAGCTGTTCCCGCGCAACGCCGTCGAGTACTTCGTCAGCTATTACGACTACTACCAGCCCGAGGCGTACGTGCCCTCCAGCGACACGTACATCGAGAAGGACGCGAGCCGCAACGAGACGATCGAGCGTCTGCGCAACAGCGCGACGCGCTCGCTGCTCGACCGCAACGACGTGATCATCGTCGCCTCGGTGTCGTGCATCTACGGGCTGGGCTCGCCGTCGAACTACTCCGAGATGAGCTTGACGCTGCGCGTCGGCGACGAGATCCAGCGCGACGACCTGTTGCGCCGCTTGACGCAGATGCAGTACGCGCGCAACAACATCGACTTCCGGCGCGGGACGTTCCGCGTGCGCGGCGACGTCGTCGAGCTCTTTCCGGCCTACGAGGAGGAGGAGGTCATCCGCTTCGAGCTCTTCGGCGACGAGATCGAGAGCATCCTGCGCGTGAACCCGCTCGTCGGCGAGGTGCGCGGCGAGGAGCGCAGCACCGTGATCTACCCCGCCAGCCACTACGTCACGCCGGCGGAGCGGGTCCAGCAGGCCATCCTGGGCATCGAGGAAGAGCTCGGCGAGCGGCTGGAGGAGCTGCGCGGGGCGAACAAGCTGCTCGAGGCGCAGCGTCTGGAGCAGCGCACGCGCTACGACCTGGAGCTCCTGCGCACCGTGGGGGTGTGCAACGGCATCGAGAACTACTCGCGCTACATGGACGGGCGCGAGGCGGGCCAGGCGCCGTTCACCCTGCTCAACTACTTCCCCGAGGAGTGGGTGCTGTTCGTCGACGAGAGCCACGTCGCCATCCCGCAGGTCGGCGCGATGTTCCGCGGCGACCGCTCGCGCAAGGAGACGCTCGTCGAGCACGGCTTCCGGCTGCCCAGCGCGCTCGACAACCGGCCGCTGCGGTTCGAGGAGTTCGAAGAGCTGGTCAAGCGCCGGATCTACGTGTCCGCGACGCCCGGCCCGTACGAGATGGAGCGCAGCGCGGGGCGCGTCGTCGAGCAGATCGTGCGGCCCACGGGGCTGCTCGACCCCGAGATCGAGGTGCGGCCCGCGCGCACGCAGGTCGACGACCTGCTGGGCGAGATCCGCAAGGTCGTCGCGGGCGGGGCGCGCGTGCTCGTGACGACGCTGACCAAGCGCTCGGCCGAGGAGCTGACGACGTACTACTCCGACCTCGGCGTGCGCGTGCGCTACCTGCACTCGGAGATCGACGCGATCGAGCGCTCGGCGATCCTGCGCGATCTGCGCTCCGGGCTCTTCGACGTGCTCGTCGGGATCAACCTGCTGCGCGAGGGGCTGGACCTGCCCGAGGTCGCGCTCGTCGCGGTGCTCGACGCGGACAAGGAGGGTTTCCTGCGCGCCACGACGTCGTTGATCCAGACCTGCGGGCGCGCGGCGCGCAACGTCGAGGGCCGGGTGCTCTTCTACGCCGACCGGACGACCGATTCGATGCGCGCCACGCTCGAGGAGGTGCGCCGCCGGCGCGAGGTCCAGAGCGCGTACAACGCCGAGCACGGGATCACGCCGCGGACGATCGTCAAGCCCATCCGCGACAGCCTCGAGGCGATGTACGAGATGGACTACGTCGAGCTCGCCGACGCCGCCGACGCCGATGGCGGCGCGAGCCGCGTGGCCGAGGACGAGGCGCTCTCGTGGACGCCCGCGCGCCTGCGCGGCGAGATCGAGAAGCTGCGCGCCGACATGTTGATCGCGGCGAACGAGCTGCGCTTCGAGGAGGCGGCGCGCATGCGCGACCGCCTGCACGAGCTCGAGGCGCTGGAGCTGAAGCGGTGAGCGAAGCGCGCAAGCCGCTCGATCGCGCCGGGCGCCGCGTCCTGCTCCTGCTCGTCGGCTTCGCGGTTTTCGCCGTCGTGGGGACGGTCGCGGGCGTGCACGCCTGGATCGGCAGCTTGACCGACATGCGATCGTTCGAGCTTCGCTGCGACGACGGCGTGACGCGCGAGGTGTACATCGGCCGCATCAAGGTCGGGACCACGCCGCTCACGCTCGACGAGGCGACCATGATCGGCTTCGCCGAGGAGGAGCTCCTGCCGGCCTACTGGCCGCCGCCGCACAACTCCGCGGGCACGTCCAACCGCGGGTCGTTCCGCGAGGAGCTCTACGTGCGCGCGCCCAGCGCTGACGGCGCGCCGGGGGAGTTCTGCTTGTACTTGCTCGAGGCGCGGGACGGCGCGGAACGGCGCTTCGCGTGGCGCATCCGCATCGTCGGCCGGGACGGCGTCGAGCTGCGGCGGGTGTCGCACGGCAGCAGGATCCGCTCGCGCTGGGGGGCGCGCGACACGACGACGACCCTCGGCTTCTTCTGAGCGCGGGCGCCAACGCGCGCGCGGGCTCGCCGTAGGTGGGGAGCATGCGCGTGCGAGCGCTCGGGGCACTGGCGCTGGCCGGTCTCGCGGCGTGCCGCAGCGCGCCGCCGGACGCCGGCGACTCCAGGATCGCGACGGTCGAGGCCTTCCTCGCCGCGCGCGCGGAAGGGGACTTGGAGAAGGCCCGCGCGTACATGAGCGCCGACCCGCGCGTGTGGTACGACTCGAAGCAGGGCGATGGCTCGCCCTGGAACCTCGCGGGCGGGCGCTGGTCGGTCTGGGACGAGCACTTCCGGGGCAGCTCCGAGCACGAGGGCTGGCACGTCGAGGGCGATGCGGTCTGGGCCGATTTCCTCGAGCACAACGACTACTTCCGTTTGACCGAGCGCGGGCCGGGTTGGTACCGGGCGACGTACTTCTTCGACGGCGAGGGGCTGCTGGCGGGCCTGCTGATCGGTGCGGCGCCCGGGAGGGAGAAGCCGCAGGGGCGGCGCGCGGAGTTCGAGGCCTGGGCCCGGGAGCATCGCCCGGATGAGGCCGAGTACCTGATGCCTGGCGGGGCGATCGACCCGACCGGGGATCGGGCGCCGCGCATGCGGGCGCTCTTGGAGGAGTGGCGCGCGAGCGTGGGATTGCCGGCGATCGAGTAGGGCCGGGGGGGGTGGTCGTCCAGGGGCCCCGATTTCGTGCTCGGGGGATGGGACCGGTCGATCGGCGCGCGCCGCCCGCCGGGGCTTCGAGCCAGGAACCGTGCCCACGCACGAGACGCCCTGGACGACGCGGGCCGGGTTCATGGGTCGACGCGCGCGTCGCGCCCCCCCGCGCCGAGCGGGCCCCGGGAAGCCCGCCGCCTGCCTCCGCGACGCGAGCACCACGTTGGCACGAGGCGGCGAGGCACTACCCTGATCCCCATGCCCGAGCCGCGCTGGACCCTCGACGGCGTCCCCCGGCGCCCGGGGGTGTACCTCTTCCGCGATGCGAAGGGGCGCGTGCTCTACGTCGGCAAGGCGCGCAGCCTGCGGGCGCGGCTCGCGACCTACCGGCGCCCCGGCGGCGACGGTCGGCTGCTGGTGCAGTTCCTCGAGCGCGAAGCGCACGCGGTCGAGACGATCGTGACGCGCACCGAGGGCGAGGCGCTGCTGCTCGAGGACACGCTGATCAAGCAGCACAAGCCGCCGCACAACATCCGGCTCAAGGACGACAAGTCTTTCCTCATGCTGCGCCTCGACCACTCCGAGCGCTTCCCGCGCCTGAAGTTCGTGCGCGCCCACCACCCCGAGGAGGGCAAGGCGGGCGGGCGCTCGCGACTCTTCGGCCCCTACGCCTCGGCGCGTGCCGTGCGCCGCACGCTCTCCGACCTGCACCGGGTCGTACCGCTGCGCGACTGCCCGGACTCGGTCATGAACCATCGCTCGCGGCCGTGCCTCAAGCACCAGATCGGCCTGTGCTCGGCGCCGTGCGTGGGCCTGGTCGACGAGGCGCAGTACGGCGAGCTCGTCGCGCGGGCGGCACGCATCCTGGCGGGCGACACGGCCGAGCTCGAGGGCGACCTCGAGGAGCGCATGCGCGCGGCGTCGGAGAAGCGCGAGTACGAGATGGCCGCGCACTGGCGCGACCGCCTGGCCGCGCTGCGCCGCACGGTCGAGGGACAGGGCATCCGGCCGCGGGACAGGATCGACCGCGACGTCCTGGGCCTCGCGCGGCGCGGCGAGGACGCCGTCGTGCACCGTCTGGCGTTCCGCGAGGGCCGCATGACGGAGAGCCGCTCGCACCACTTCCGATCGCAGCTCCCCGACGAAGAGCTGCTGCACGACGTGCTGACGGCGCTGTACGGCGGCGGCCGCCGCGCCGTCCCGTTCGAGCTCGTCCTGCCCTGCGCGCCGGCCGAGGGCGAGCTACTCGAGGTGGCGCTCGGCGGCGGCGTGCAGCTCGTCGTGCCCGCCGGCGGCGAGCGCAAGCGCACGCTCGACATCGCCGGGGAGAACGCGCGCACGGCGCTCGTGCGGCGCGACCGAGAGGCGTCGCGGGAGGAGGAGTCGCTGGCGCAGCTCGTGAAGCTGCTCGACCTCGACCCCGCGCTCGAGGTCATCGACTGCTTCGACGTGTCGAACTTGCAGGGCGCCAACGTCGTCGCCAGCCGCGTGCGCTTCCGGGCCGGGCTCCCCGACCGCGCGGGCTACCGCCGCTTCAAAGTGCGCGGCGTCGAGGGCCAAAACGACTTCGCGGCGATGCACGAGGTCGTCCTGCGCAGCCTGCGGCGCGGCGTGCGCGAGGGCGACCTGCCGGACCTCGTCGTGATCGACGGCGGCGAGGCGCAGCTCGCGAAGGCGCTCGAAGCGCGCGCCGAGGCGGCGGCCTGGGACGTCGCGGTCGTGGGGCTCGCGAAGGCGCGCGCGGAGCGCAACGTGCGCGGCCAGCGCAAGCCGGCTTCCGAGGAGCGCGTCTGGATCCCGGGCGCGAAGGCGCCGATCGAGCTCCCGCGGCACAGCTCCGCACGCCACCTCCTCGAGCGCGTGCGCGACGAGGCGCACCGCTTCGCGATCACCTACCACCGCAAGGAGCGTGGCAAGATCCGCTCGCAGCTCGACTCGGTGCCCGGCGTCGGGCCCGCGCGGCGCAAGGCGCTCCTGCGCCGCTTCGGCAGCGTCGCCGGCGTCAAGCAGGCGAGCGTCGAAGAGATCGCGGCCGTCGAGGGCATCGGCGCCGTCCTGGCCAAGACGATCGCCGAGCACCTGCGCTGACGCCAAGCACCTGAGCCCGTGCCCGAGCTCGTGCCCGTGCCGCTACCCCCCTGCCAACACCCGCGCCAGGGCCTGCGCCATCGCCCGGTTCGCGCTCCCCAGGTAATGCCCGTCGTACGGCACGAGCGGCGGCCGCGCCAAACCCGCGCACAGCTCGCGTAGCGCGGGCAGGAGTTCCACCACCGGGAGCCCGGCGCTTCGCGCGAGCTCGGCCGCCGCGGCCGCGACCTCCGCGCTCGCGTGCTGGCCGCGGATGAGCGCCGCGTCCGGCACCACCGCGAAGATCCCGTTCGCTCCATGAAGCGCGCAGAGCTCGATGAAGCGGCGCAGCGACCCTCGCAGGCGCACCAGCCCCTGGCTCGTCGCCGCGTGCTCGGGCGGCCGGTGCACGGCGGCGCGCCACGTGTCGTGCGCCTCCATCACGAGCGCGCTGCGGCGCAGGAGCTGCTTGGCGCGCCACGCGAAGAGGGCCCGCCCCTCGAGCGGCGCCCCGGCGTCGAACGCGATGGGGCCGGAGGCGAGGAGCCGCCGGTAGGTCGCCTGGCGGTCCTGATCGCGCAGGTCGTTCCAGAACCACGCCAGGACGACCACGTCGGGCTCGATCCGCCCCCCGAGCTCCTCGAAGAGGCCGAGCTCCTGCTCGGTGTCGTACGCGCGCAGGCCGCCGTTGACCACCGTCCAGCGCACCCCGTCGTCGAGCTCGGCGAGGACCTCTTCGAGGTGCCGCGGCAGCGTCTGGTCGTCGGCCACGCCCTGGCCGTACGTCAGGCTGTCCCCGAGGACGAGGACGCGCCGCTCGCCCGGCGCCTTGGGCGCGAGCTCCGGACCGCGCAGTCCGAGCGAGTTGACGTGCACCAGGTGCTCGTAGGTGTGGTGGTCCTCGCCGGGCACCATCTCCCAGCCGCGGAGCGCGTTCGCCTGCACGCGCAGGATCGGCAGCCGCTCCGCGAGCGGGACGCCCGAGCGCGCCCGGATCACGAGCTCGGCCCCGAGGAGCGCGAAGGCGCCCGAGAGCCCCAGCGCGAGGAGCTTGCGCCGCAGCTTGCCGCGCCGCGCCCGCGGCGCCCGCGGCGCCCGCGGCGCGCCGGGGGCGGGTCTCGCGGGCGGCGCGCTCACGCTTCCTCCGGCTGCGCGCAGTAGCCCAGCGCCATCGCGAAGAACAGCAGCTGGGCCACCTCGGAGTCGCGGTAGTTGCACTCGAACGTCCCCGCCACGAGGAATCCCAGGACGGCGGCGAGCGCCCCGCCCAGCAGGGCGCGCGCGTCCCCCGGCGGCGTGCGCCGCCACGAGCGCACGGCGTGCACCAGGAACGCCGCGAAGATCCAGACCCAGGTCGCGAGACCGAGCAGCCCGCGCTCGGCGGCCATCTGGACGAAGTTGTTGTGCAGGTGCGTGAACTCCTTCTCGTCGCGCGGGTCGCGGTGCTCGGGGTAGACGCGGTCGAGCTGTCCCGGTCCGGCGCCGGTGAGCGGGTGGGCCGCGACGACGTGCAGGCCGCCGACCCACATGTACACCCGCTCGTTGACGGTGATGTCCGCGAGGTCCGCGAAGCTGAACGCGCGCTGCCGCACCGGCTCGGGCGCGAACATCAGGACGGCGACCACGGCGAGCGGGAGCACGAGCAGCGTGCGCTTGTCGAAGAGCCAGAACAGGGGTACGGCTCCGACGGCGAACCCGAGCCAGAGGCTGCGCGTCTGCGTCATGAGGGCCGCCGCCGCGAGCGGCAGGAGCGCGAGCGCGAGCGGCGCGTCGCGCCGGCCGCGCGCACCGAACAGGAGGAGCGCCAGTGCGAAGAGCCCGAGGAGCAGCAGCACGCCCGAGAGCGTCATGTAGTGCCCGAGCGTCCCGTGGACGCGGTACTCCGCGCCGTGGCGCAGGGTCTGGGTCAGCGCGTACAGCGCGGACAGCGCCCCGGCGGCGACCGCCAGGCGCGCGAAGCGCGCGGCCTTCGAAGCGGGCCGCAGGCGCTCGACGCAGATCCAGAAGAGGGCGATCGGCAGCCACTCGCTCTTGAGCTGGTAGAGCGCCGCGCCGACGTGGTCCGCCGCCAGGGCCGAGAGCACCGACGCCGCGGCGAAGGCGAGCAGGGGCAGCGCGAGCGGCGGGGCCGCCGCGCGCGCCGCGGACGCGACGGCCGGGGTCCGCCGGCGCAGCCGGCTCGCCACCCACCCCAGGACGGCGAGCACGCCGAAGCCCTGGGCGAGGACGATCGAGAACGGGGCCGCGGCCGCGAAGGCGGCGATCAGCGCGTCGACGGCGCGCTCGAGGGAGGGACCTCGCTCGGGTGTGGGCGGGGAAGCGGGCAAGGCGGGTGAGCGTACGGTACCGCACGCGCGCCGGCTCCCGAACGCACCTCGCGCCCGTCAATCGCCGAGCACGAGCTGCGCCGGGAGCTCGGGCACCCGCCCCTCGAGGCCGCCGTCGCGGCGCAGCAGCGCCTCGATCCCCGGCGCCCACTCCCAGTCGGCGCGCGGGATCCGCAGCAGCACGCCACCGCCCGCGCGCGGACCGAAGAACAGCGCGAGGACGCCGCCCTCCAGCTCGATCTCCGTCAGCGATTCGAGCAGCGCGCGGAAGGGCTGCGCCTCGTCAGGCCGCTCGGCCGCCTCGCTCACGATCGAGGCGAGCCAGCGGGCGGCGGCCGCCGGCGACATCGGGCAGCGCACCTCGAGGCCGCCGTCGCGCAGCAGGATCCAGGGCGTCCCGTCGCGCACCCACTCCAGGCAGCGCCGGCGGCTCGCGTCGTCGAGCACCGGGGACGGGGAGGGGGACCGGGGATCGCCGCGCGCGAAGCCGGCGGCAGGCTCCGCCATCCCGAGCGCGATCCACTCGTTCACGAGCGCGACGAGCTCGCCCGCGCGCGGAAGGCGCACGCGCTGCCAGACGCCCAGGCGCTCGTCCGCGCCCGCGAAGAACCCCGCCTGCGCGACCTCCAGCGCGGCGAGGAGGTCCCACGCGCGCTGCTCGCAAGGGCCGAGAGGCTCGCTCGCGGGCTCGGCGCGGGCCGTCTCGATGTCGAGCTCGAAAGGCCACCCGAACAAGAGGACGTAGCGCTCGCCGGACGCGATCCTGCGGACCGAGCGCGCCGCGGCCTCGAGCGCGTCGCCCTCCCCGCGCCGGGCGTGGACGCCGTGGTAGACGATGGCGAGCTCGAGGACGTCCGCCGCGGCGTCGTGGGTCAGGAAGACGTCCTGTTGCGTGAACTGGAAGGAGGTGCAGCCGGCGCAGCAGGTGGCCAGGAGCACGAGCAGGCGGCGCACCGCCCCGCCCGTGCCCGTGCCCGTGCCCGGCACGCCGCAACGCTGGAGGTCCGGTGTGTCGTGGAGGGGTCGGGGCACGGTCGGTCGGAGGACGGGCACGGGCACGGCGTCGCGCTCGCGCCCGAGGGCTCACGCGCGAGGCGCTCGCGCTCACGCCCGAGGATGGTACAGCCGATGCACCCCCCGCACGTGCTCGGCGTCCAGGTGGGTGTAGATCTCCGTCGTGCGGATCGAGGCGTGGCCGAGCATCTCCTGGACGGCGCGCAGGTCCGCGCCGCCCTCGATCAGGTGGGTCGCGAACGAGTGGCGCAGGGTGTGCGGGGTCACGTCCTCGGAGAGCCCGGCGCGGCGCGCGGCCGCCTTGACCCGGCGCCAGGCGTTCGTGCGGTCGAGCGCGCGCCCGCTGCGCGTCAGGAAGACCTCGGGCCGCCGCGCGCCGCCGAGGACCTGCGGGCGGCCGCGCTCGATCCAGTGCTCGAGCGCTTCCCGCGCCCGCCCGCCGAGCGGCACGACGCGCATCTTGTCGCCCTTGCCGAGCACGCGCAGCACGCGCAGCTTCGGCTCGAGGTCGCCCGTGCGCAGGCCCACGACCTCGGACACCCGCGCGCCGCAGGCGTAGAGGACCTCGAGCAGCGCGCGGTCGCGCAGGTCGCGCCAGCCCGGCGCGCCGGCAGCCTCGCCCGGGCCCGCCAGAAGGCGCTCGACCTCCTCGACCGACAGCGCCCGCGGCAGCAGGCGCCGCAGCGACGGCGCGGGGATGAGCGCGCTCGGGTCGCGCGCGAGCACCCCCTCGGCCAAGAGGAAGCGCGCCGCCATCCGCACCGCCACCAGGGCGCGGGCGACGCTCGCCTGCGCCGCGCCCGCGCGCCGCAGGCTTGCGAGGTGCGCGAGGACGTGGGCGGCCTCGAGCTCCTCCCAGCGCGCGAGGCCCGCACGCGCCGCGTGGAGGAGGAAGCGCTCGAGGTCGCGGCGGTACGCGGCGAGCGTGTTGCGCGCCAGTCCCGCCTCGACCCGCAGCGACCCGAGGAACTCGTCGAGGCCGGCGGCCAGGGCCGCCGGGAGGCTCGGCCGTCGATCGACTCCCGGCTCGGGGACCATGCCTCCGAGGGTTTCCGCCCGGTCCGCCCGGGTCAAGCATGCCGCGCCGTCCGGCCGGAAACCGGGTGGCGGGAGCGGCGAGCCCTGCCTATACTCCCCGCCCCCTTGGGGCGCTCCCCCCCGCCCCCTGGGTGCTCCCCCTGCCCCCTGGGGGGCTCACCATCGGCTCCGGGGGCCAGCAGGTTCGGTTCTCGACCACGTTCGCAGGGCCTTCGGGGGCCCCAAAATCCATGGCCAAGAAGCTCACCTCCAAGGAACTCGAGGAATTCGAAATCCAGCTGCGCGGCATGCTGGGCATCTTGAGCGGAGACATCGAGAAGCTGGAGCAGGACGCCCTCGGGGCGAGCAACGTCCCGGCGTCGACCAAGGGCGAGGACGGCGGCGAGGCCTACGCCCAGGAGTTCAGCCTCGAGCTGCTCGAGCACGACGAGAACGCGATGCGCGAGTTGATGGCCGCCATCGACCGCCTGCGGGACGGCTCCTTCGGGCGCTGCGAGATGTGCGACAAGTGGATCCTCAAGACCCGCCTGCGGGCCGTGCCCTACGCCCGCAACTGCATCGACTGCCAGCGCGCCCAGGAGAACGGCGCGTTCGGCGCCTACTGAGAGGCTGTGAAGAGACCCTCGACCCGAGAGGCGAGCGCCCCCGGCCCGGACGAGGCCGGGATGGCCTCCGTTGGCGGGCGCGGACGGCGTCTGGGACTCTGTCTCGTGGTCATCGTCGTGCTCGTGGGCGCCGACCTCGCCTCGAAATCGGCGGTCTTCGAGTGGCTCGGCCCGAAGACCGAGGCGGAGCTCGCGGCGGGCGCCACGCCACCGCCGCTGGTCGCGGACCGGCACGGCGACCACCACGAGCGCTACCCGCTCGCCGGCGAGTGGCTCGCCCTGATGCTCAACCGCAACACCGGGGCGGCCTTCGGGCAGCTGGCGAACGTGCCGTACCTGCTCGTTTGGGGACGGGTCGCGGCGATCGTGCTGCTGCTCTGGCTGATCTGCCGCGCGCCCGCGCGGCAGGGCCTGTACCTGACCTCGCTCGTCCTGATCGCCTCCGGCGCCCTGGGCAACCTCTACGACAACCTGTTCCTGGAGCCGCCCGACAACCCGCCCGGCCACCCGTTCGGCGCCGTGCGCGACTTCATCGACGTCTACTTCGCCGTGTGGGACTGGCACTTCCCCACCTTCAACGTCGCCGACTCGTGCATCAGCGTGGGGGCGGTCTTCCTCTTGCTCTCGGGGTTCGGTTCCAGGGCCGAGAAGGCCGAGGCGCCCGAGGACTCGGGCGCCGTCGAGAGTGCTGCCCCCGGAGCGGCCGAGGCGCGCTCCATCGCCGCCGAAGCGGGCGACGCGCGCAGCGATCGCGCGCGCAACGTCTCCTGATCGCCGCCGCGCGCGCGTTGCTCGATCGGAATCGCTGAATTACTCTCCGGGGCATGGCCGATCTCGCCGTCGTCCTCGCCGGGCTGGAGCTGCGCAACCCGATCCTGTCGGCGTCGGGCACCTTCGGCCACGGCCTGGAGATGCGCCATCTCGTGCCGCCCGCGACGGTGGGGGGGCTGGTCAGCAAGACCGTCACGCTGCTCCCGCGCCCGGGGAATCCCATGCCGCGCCTCGCCGAGACCGAGGCCGGCCTGCTCAACTCGATCGGCCTCGAGAACCGCGGGCTCGACGCCTACCTGGAAGAGACCTTGCCCGAGATGCGGGCGGCGGACACCGTCGTCGTCACGAACATCGGCGGCTCCTCGGTGGCGGACTTCGCGCGCCTCGCCGAGCGCCTCGACGAGCGCGACGAGGTCGACGCGCTCGAGGTGAACCTGTCCTGCCCCAACGTCGACGGCGGCAAGCTGCCGTTCAGCACCGACCCCGACGTGGCCCGGCGCACGATCCGCGCGGTGCGCGAGGTGACGAAGAAGCCGGTGCTCGCCAAGCTCTCGCCGAACGTGACGCGCATCGCCGACATCGCCCTGGCCGTCCGGGACGGGGGCGCGGACGCGATCACCGCGGTCAACACGGTCCTCGGAATGGCCGTCGACTGGCGCCGGCGCCGGCCCGGGCTCAACACGGTGCAAGGCGGCTACTCGGGCGTGGGCATCAAGCCGATCGCGCTGCGCTGCGCCTGGGAGTGCGCGCGGGCCGTCGACCTCCCGATCGTCGGCTGCGGGGGCATCTCGACCGCCGACGACGTGCTCGAGTTCATCGTCGCCGGCTGCACGGCCGTGCAGGTGGGCACGGCCTGCTTCGGCGACCCTGCGTTGCTCGGCCGGCTGGCGGGCGAGGTGGCCGCGCGCCTCGACGGGGCCGGCGTCGCCGCCGTCGGCGAGCTGATCGGCGCCCTGCGCGAGCCCGGCGAGCCCACCAGGGAGGTCCTGCGTGCGGCCACTTGAGCCGCCCCGGCGGGCCGCTCGACCCGCGAGGTGCGCGTGCGACTAGAGCGGCTCAGCCCGGCTCTCGTCCGGCGCGCCATCCAGATCTACCTCGATCTCGCCTGGCCGGCCGGCGAGCGCGGGACCCCGCCGATCACCCTCGCGAGCCTCGAGCCCGCAGCGACGCTCGCCCAGCTCCTCGACCAGTTCGAGAAGCCGAGCGCGGCCGAGGGGCCGCGCTGCGCGCGCTACGTCCTGCGGCTGGGGAACTACCGCTACCCGTTCATGAAGTTCGTCGTGCAGGAGTACCTCGTCCAGGAGGAGTACTTCTTCTCGGTGGACACCCACGACGACCTGCGCGTGACCCCCGAGATGCCCGACTACGAGGGCTGGCAGGAAGTCAAGCGCCTCAACCGCGAGCTCAAGCAGCGCATCGAGTCGGCGTGGACGGAGGCGGGGCTGCCGACGAACGCCAGCCTGCGCGTGCTGATGGAGGGGCTCGCGCAGCTCGAGAAGGAGGACGACAAGCGCGCCCGGCTGCTCGTCGTCGACGACGAGCGCAGCGTCGCGCGCGGGCTCGAGGCGGCCCTCCTGGCCCGCGGGTACGCGGTCGAGGTGGCGTTCGACGGGCGCCAGGTGCTCGATCGGCTCGAGCGGGATCCCGTGCCGGACCTCGTGCTCCTGGACTACGCGATGCCCGAGTTCGACGGCGAGGAGGTGATCCGGCGCCTGCGCGCCGACGACCGCTGCCGCGACGTGCCCGTGCTCCTGGCCACCGCGAGCTCGATCGACCTCGCCAGCATGCCCCGCTCCTGCGGCCTCCTGCGCAAGCCCTACCCGCGGGAGGTGCTGTTCGCGATGATCGGGCAGCTCCTCGGCGAGTCCGCGAAAGGAAGCTCCACGGGAACGTAGACCGCTCGCGCCTTGGCAGGCGGCCCCCGGCGTCCTTTAATACTCCGCTTCTCATCACGGACCCGCGCAGCCCCCGGAGCGACCGGGGCCCCCGGGTCCCCGCGGGAACGGCGACGCACATGGACTGGGAAAACATCACCGACAGGCTCACCTCGACGGGCGAGGGGGTCGGACGCTGGCTCAAGGGCGTCTTCGGCTCCGAGAACGAGCGCTTCATCCGCCGTCTCGAGCCCGTCGTGAAGAAGATCGGGGAGCTCGAGCCGTGGGCCCAGGGCCTCTCGCGCGAGGAGATGCAGGCCAAGGTCGCCGAGCTCAGGACCAAGGTCGCCAAGGCGATCGCCGAGCGCTCGCGGAGCGAGGGCGAGGGCATCGCCGAGCACAACCGCGCGGTCCTGCGGGAGGCGCTCGAGGAGGTCATGCCGGAGATGTTCGCCATGACCCGCGAGGCCTCCCTGCGCACGCTGGGCCTGCGGCCCTACGACGTCCAGCTCGTCGGCGCCTACGTCCTGCACCAGGGCAAGATCGCCGAGATGATGACCGGCGAGGGCAAGACGCTGGTCGCGACGCTGCCCCTGGCGCTGAACGCGCTGGCGGGCCGCAAGGTGTACCTCGTCACGGTCAACGACTACCTCGCGCGCCGCGACGCCGACTGGATGCGGCCGATCTACGAGTACCTGGGGCTCACCGTCGGCGCCATCCAGTCGTCGATGACGCCGTGGGAGCGCAAGCCGATCTACGACTGCGACATCATCTACGGGACGAACAACGAGTTCGGCTTCGACTACCTGCGCGACAACATGAAGACGCGCCTCGAGGAGCAGGTCCAGTCGGACCTGTACTTCGCGATCGTCGACGAGGTCGACTCGGCGCTGGTCGACGAGGCGCGCACGCCGCTGATCATCTCGGGGCCGGCGGAGGAGCACGTAGGCAAGTACAAGCAGGCGCACCAGATCGCGCTGCAGCTCGAGCGCGACACGCACTACGAGGTCAAGGAGAAGGAGCGCATGGCCTCCTTGCTCGAGGAAGGCATCGTGCGCGCGCAGGAGCTGCTCCAGGTCGAGTCCTTCTACGTCCCCGGCTTCGAGGACTGGCCGCACTACATCGAGAACGCTCTGCGCGCCAAGGAGCTCTACCGGCGCGACAAGGAGTACGTCGTCGAGGAGGCCGAGGACCGGCACACGGGCCGCAAGCAGGTCGAGGTCATCATCGTCGACGAGTTCACCGGCCGGAAGATGTTCGGCCGGCGCTGGTCGGACGGGCTGCACCAGGCCGTCGAGGTCAAGGAGGGGCTCGAGCCGAAGCAGGAGACCCAGACCCTCGCGACGATCACGTTCCAGAACTACTTCCGCATGTTCGAGAAGCTGTCCGGGATGACCGGTACGGCGCTCACCGAGGCGGGCGAGTTCCACAAGATCTACGGCCTGGACGTCGTCACGGTCCCGACGAACCTGCCGATCGACCGGGACGACAAGAACGACCTCGTCTACCGCACCGAGCCCGAGAAGTGGGAGGCGATCGTCACCGAGATCCAGCGCCTGCACGAGAAGGGCCAGCCGGTCCTCGTCGGCACGACCTCGGTCGAGAAGTCCGAGCACCTCTCGGGGCTGCTCGCCAAGAAGAAGATCGCGCACGAGGTCCTGAACGCGAAGATCGGGCAGTGGGAACGCGAGGCGAAGATCGTCGCGCGCGCCGGCGAGCGCGGCGCCGTGACCGTCTCGACGAACATGGCCGGCCGCGGCACGGACATCAAGCTGGGTGGCAACTTCGAGTACCGCCTGGGGCTCGCGCTGGAGGAGGCGGGGCTGGTCCAGGGGGACCTCGAGCACCTGGAGGAGATCGACCGCATCCGCCAGGAGGTGCGCGCGCGCTGCGATGCGGACGAGAAGGAGGTCCTGCGCCTCGGCGGGCTGTACGTCCTGGGCACCGAGCGCCACGAGGCGCGCCGCATCGACAACCAGCTGCGCGGCCGTTCCGGGCGCCAGGGCGACGTCGGCGAGTCGCGCTTCTTCCTGTCCCTCGAGGACGACCTGATGCGGATCTTCTACCGCGATTGGGTCAAGAACATGATGGGCAAGCTCGGGATGACCGAGGGGCAGGAGATCGAGTCCGGGATGGTGACTCGAGCGATCGCCCGCGCCCAGAAGAAGGTCGAGGACCGCAACTTCGAGATCCGCAAGTCCCTCCTCGAGTACGACGAGGTGATGGACGTGCAGCGCAAGACGATCTACGGCGTGCGCCAGAAGGTGCTCGAGAAGCGCGGCCTCAAGACGCGCTGCCTCGAGATGCTCGCGAACTCGACGATGCGCTCGGCGGCGGTGCACGTCGACGATGCGGCGGGCTTCAAGGAGTGGTGCCAGAGGACCTTCGGGTTCGAGATCGGCGACGAGGCGGCGGCCGAGGCCGCCGATCCCGACGGCCGTGTCGACGCGGTCCTGGAGCGGATCCAGAAGCGCTACGAGGAGCGCGAGGCGGAGTTCGGCGAGGAGCTCGCCGGCCGGCTCGAGCAGTACCTCTTGCTCGACGCGATCGACACGCGCTGGAAGGACCACCTGCACGCGGTCGACTCGCTCAAGGCCGGCATCGGACTGCGCGGCTACGGGCAGGAGGATCCGAAGATCGCGTACAAGAAGGAGGGCACCGAGCTCTTCCACGGGCACCTGATCCCATCGATCGAGGAGCGCGTGGCGAGCCTGATCCTGCGGATCCAGGTCCAGCGTCCGCCCGAGGCGGGCGCCGAGGAGGCCGCCGCTCCGCTGCGCCCGCGCGGCATGGGCGTCGGCGTGCCCGGCGGGCCGGCGCGGCCGACGCCCGAGCAGATCGATGCGCTAAGGAAGGAGCTGCGTCGCCAGCAGGCGCAGCGCGCGATGCGCCAGCGGGTCCCCGCGTCGAACGCCTTCGACCTCATGCGGCGCCAGCAGGCGGCGGCCGCCGCGCGCAGCGCCGCCGCCGTCGCGGAGCCGGGGGCGAAGGGATCGGCCGAGGCGCCGCCCGCGGCCCCGGGAGCCGCGCGCGCGCCGGCGCCGGCCCGCGCCTCGGCCGGCGGCGTGGCGGCGTTCGAGGGCGTCGGGCGCAACGAGCCCTGCCCGTGCGGCAGCGGCAAGAAGTTCAAGAAGTGCCACGGGAGCGCATGACCGTCCGGCCCGCGGGCCTGCCGGAGCCGATCGTGCGGGACCCGAACCCGGGGTTCCTGCGCGCCGTGCTGCACGGCGCCTACGACCTCTTGTGGTCGGCCGGGATCGTCGTGGCCTCCCCGTGGTGGGTCGGTCGCTCGTGCATCGACCGCCCCTTCCGGCGCATGGTGCTCGAGCGCCTCACATTCGGGCTGGAGCGCACCATCCCCGCGGCCGAGCGGCCGCGCATCCTGATCCACGGCGTCTCGGTGGGGGAGGTGAAGGCCGCCCAGCCGCTCGTCGCGCTCCTGCGCGCGGAGTGCCCGCAGTTCGAGATCGTGATCAGCACGACCACCGACACCGGCGTCGAGGTCGCCGGCAAGCTCTTCCCCGACCTGCGCGTCGTGCGCTTCCCGGTCGATCTCTCGTTCCTCGACGCGCGCTTCCTGCGGCGCGTGCGGCCGGCCTGCGTCGTCCTGATGGAGCTCGAGATCTGGCCGAACTTCCTGCGCGAGGCGAACCGCGCGGGCGTGCCCCTGTGCGTCGTGAACGGGCGCATCACGCAGGGCAGCTTCGGCCACTACCGCTTCTTCCGCACGACGCTGCCGCAGTTCAACCGCATGACGCTCTTCTGCGCCCAGAACGAGCGCTACGCGCAGCGCTTCATCGAGCTCGGACGCTGCGCGGAGCGCGTCGTCGTCACCGGCAACATCAAGGCGGACGGCCTGCAGATCGGCGCGGTCGACCCCGGAGAAGAGCTGCGGCGAATCGCCGGGCCGCGCCCCGGACAGCCGACCATCGTCGCCGGCAGCACGCACGAGCCCGAGGAGAGGCTGTTCATCGAGGCCTGCCGCGCCGGTGTTCCGGACGCGCGCGTGATCGTCGTCCCGCGGCACCCCAATCGCGCGCGCGAGGTCGTGCGCGACCTCGAGGCCCTGGGCGTGCGCCCGCAGCTGCTCACGCGGCTACGCTCGCGGGGCGAGGAGCCGGACCCGACCCGCCCGCTGATCGTCGACACGATCGGCGAGCTCGAGCAGATCTACGGCCTCGCCGACCTCGTCTTCGTCGGCGGCAGCCTGATCCCGCACGGCGGCCAGAACATGCTCGAGCCGGCGGCGCACGAGAAGCCCGTCCTCTTCGGGCCGCACGTGGCGAACTTCCGGCAGGAGGCGCAGCTCCTGATCGACGCCGGCGCGGGCCGCACCGTCGCCGACGGTGAAGCGCTGGCGGCGGTCCTGCGCGAGCTGTGCGCCGACGCCGAGGCGCGCGCCGCGATGGCCCGGGCCGGCATCCGTGCCGTCGAGGCGCAGCGCGGCGCGGCGCGGGTGACGCTCCAGGCGCTGCGCGAGCGCTGTCTCGAGAGCTGAGCGGCGCGAGCCGAGCAGCGTGAAACGGCGGCTGCGCAACGTGCTCCTGGCCCTCGGCCTCGGCCTCGCCGCCGCCGAGGTCGGGATCCGCCTGCTCGCCAAGCTGACGCTGCGCGGGCGCGCCGTCGTCCACGACTCCGAGATCGGCTGGCGCTACCTGCCGAACGTTCGCAAGGTCGGCCGCTACTGGAGCCACCGCGTGCCCGCGCGCACGAACGCCCGCGGCTGGGGCGACGACGCGTCGTTCGAGCGCACGCCTGGCGTGCGCCGCATCGTCGCCCTCGGCGACTCCTTCACGTTCGGCGTCATGGTCGACCACGGCGAGCGCTTCAGTGAGCTCCTCGAGCGCGACGTCGCGCGCCTCGAGGTCCTCGACCTCGGCATGAACGCGGTCGGCACCGATCGGGAGCTGCGCGTGCTCGAGGTCGAGGGCGTGCGCCACGCGCCCGACGTCGTCCTGCTCGGGCGCGAGCGCGACGCGAGCGGGCCGAGCGCGCGCGAGGCGCGCGCCGCGCGCGGGCTCGCCGAGGCCCGGGATCGCGTGCCTCGATACGCTGGAGCCGTTCGCCCGCGGCGCGCACGACGGCGAGCGCCTGTACGCGCCCGACGGCCACTGGAACCCCGCAGGCCACGAGCTCGTCGCGCGGCTCGTCGCGGCGGAGCTCGCGCGGCTGGGATGGCTGGAACGACGGCTCGAGACGGCTCCCCGGACGTGATCCGCACGCCCTCTGGGGCCGCCCTGGCCTCCGCGCAGGGCCCACTTCGGTCCAGGTACGGCAGGAGACCAGGAGAAGCAGGCCGCGCCGGACGTCCCGCCGCGGCTGGCCGCGCCCCAGCCATCGGGGTAAGCTGAAACGATGATGGCTCGCCGGTCCGATGCCGGCGAGCCTTGCCGCAGGGGCGGCCCGCTGCCCACCCGCAGGAGACTCCATGGCTCGTTCGCTCTTCACCTCCGAATCCGTCTCGATGGGGCACCCGGACAAGGTCGCCGACCAGATCTCGGACGCGATCCTCGACGCCCTCCTCGCCCAGGACCCCTCCAGCCGGGTGGCCTGCGAGACGCTCGTCACCACCGGACTGTGCGTCATCTCGGGCGAGATCACGACGCGGGCGACGGTCAACTACCAGGAGATCGCCCGCAACACGATCAAGCGCATCGGCTACACGAACGACGCGTTCGGGATCAACGGCGACACCTGCGCCGTGATGGTGACGGTCGACCGCCAGTCGCCGGACATCAGCCAGGGCGTGACCGAGGGCCAGGGGCTGCACACCGAGCAGGGGGCCGGGGACCAGGGCCTGATGTTCGGCTACGCCTGCACCGAGACCGAGACCCTGATGCCGTTCCCGATCCACTACGCCCACCGGCTGGTCGAGCGCATGGCCGACCTGCGCGAGAGCGGTGCGCTCGCCTGGCTGCGCCCCGACGCCAAGAGCCAGGTCACGGTCGAGTACGAGGGTGACGAGCCGGCGCGCGTCCACACCGTCGTCGTCTCCACGCAGCACGCGCCCGAGGTCGCCTGGCAGACGATCCACGACGAGGTGCTCGCCAAGTGCATCCGCGAGGTGATCCCGGCCCGCTACCTCGACGGCGAGACGATCTACCACATCAATCCCACGGGGCGCTTCGTGATCGGCGGCCCGCACGGGGACTGCGGCCTCACCGGGCGCAAGATCATCGTCGACACCTACGGCGGCATGGGCCGCCACGGCGGCGGCGCCTTCTCCGGCAAGGACCCGAGCAAGGTCGACCGCTCGGCCGCCTACGCGGCGCGCTGGGTGGCGAAGAACGTCGTCGCCGCCGGGCTCGCCGAGCGCTGCGAGGTGCAGCTCTCGTACGCCATCGGCATCGCCCGGCCGCTCTCGGTCCGCGTCGACACGTTCGGCACGGGCAAGGCGGACGACGAGACGCTCGCCGGCGCGGTGAGCCAGGTGTTCGACCTGCGGCCGGCGCAGATCATCGCGGCCCTCGACCTCAAGCGCCCGATCTACGAGCGCACGGCCTACCACGGACACTTCGGGCGCGAGGGGTTCCCGTGGGAGGAGACGGGGCTCACGGCGCAGCTCGCGGAGGCGGTCGCGGCCCACGCCGCGGGCTGAGGCCGGCGCGGCCGGCGGGCAACCTTTCCCGTGACTCCCCGCAGGGGATGGGTTAGAACCGAGCTGGACCCGCCCGCCCAGCGGCCCCCAAGACCGAAGGGGAACCCCGATGTCGAGCCTCCTTTCCAGCCCGCTCCTCCTCCGCTCCCGCTCCCGGGCTTCCCGCGGCGCCCGCGGAGGCTTCACGCTGATCGAGCTCCTCGCCGTGGTGGTGATCGTCGGCATCCTGATGATCTACCTCCTGCCGAAGATCCCGGCCGCGTTCGACGCGACCAAGGTGACCGCGTGCAAGAACAACATGCGGAACATCTACCAGGGGCTCATGCAGTACCACGCGAAGTACCAGCGGCTGCCGACCGACCCCGGGGTGCGCTTCTTCACCGCGCTGATCACCGAAGAGGTGTGGGAGAACTCGGAGACCAACGCCAAGACGCTCACCTGCCCGGGCGTCGAGGTGGGCGCGCTGGGGCACCTGGCCGGCCTCGAGCCCAGCCAGTGGTACGCCGACCCCGAGACGATCGACGGCAGCTCCTCGACCTACGCGGGACGCGACATCACCGAGCACCCGATCCGGCGCTTCCCGGGCAAGAACGCGAGCGAGACGGCGCTGGTCGCCGACGACAACGACGGGGGCGAGAACCACGACACGGCGACGGTGGTCCTCTTCGCGGACGGCAGCGCGATGACCTTCGAGATCGTCGAGGAGCGCAAGAAGGGCAACGTCGGCCCCGACGAGCCCTACATCATCGTCGGCCCCGAGTCGCCGATCGAGGAGCTCAGCAAGCTGAGCCTCGATTAGCCCGGGCCAGCGGGGCGCTCGCCTGCGCAGGAGCGGGGCTTTGGAGCGGCGCTTGGAGCGCGCTAACGTGTCGCGCGTCAAGTCGGCGGCGCCCGCGGACGATAGGGCCCGAGCCGCCGTCCTCATGAAGCCCGTCGCGCTCCTCGTCGCCATGCGGCCCCACCAGTGGGTCAAGAACGTCTTCGTCCTCGCCGCGCTGCTCTTCGGCTGGGGCGAGAGCGGGCTCGCGCCCGGGTACCTCGACGGGCGCCTTGGGAACACGCTGCTCGCCGTGCTGGCCTTCTGCCTCGGCTCGAGCGCGATCTACCTCCTCAACGACGTCATGGACGTCGAGAGCGACCGCCAGCACCCGGGCAAGTCGCGCCGCCCCATCGCCGCCGGCGAGGTCCCGATCCCGGTCGCCCTCGGGGCCTCGGCCCTGTGCGTCGTCACGGCGCTGCTCCTGGGCTGGAAGGCGAGCTCCTCCGAGGGCTCGGTGGCCATGCTCGTCGGCGGCTACATGCTGCTGAACTTCTTCTACAGCCTGAAGCTCAAGCACATCGTGCTCGTCGACGCCTTCTGCATCGCCGGCGGCTTCCTCCTGCGCGTGCTCGGCGGCAGCTTCGCGGCGCAGGCGACCGCCTCGCACTGGCTGATGCTGTGCACGTTCTTCCTCGCGCTCTTCCTCGCGCTCTGCAAGCGCCAGGCCGAGATCAGCCTCCTCGGCGAGGGGCGCGGCAGCCACCGCAAGATCCTGCTCGAGTACACGCCCGCATTCCTCGACCAGGGCGTCGTCGTCCTCGCCACCTGCGCGATCGTCTCGTACACGATGTACACGGTGTCGGAGGACACGGCGGCGAAGTTCGGCAACAGGCTCTTGTGGACCGTGCCGTTCGTGGTCTTCGGTTTGTTCCGGTACTTGCTCTTGGTGCAGACCGAGAAAGGCGGCGGCAACCCGACGCGGGTCCTCTTGGGGGGGGACCTGCCGTTCCTCGTCAACAACGTGGCGTACGTGGTGACGGTGGCGGCGCTCTTCTACTTTCATTGAGGGGATGCGGGCTGGGGCGGGCTTCCCGGGGCCCGCTCGGCGCGGGGGGTGGGGACCGACCCAATTCGGCGCCGGGGCGTGCGGGGCGCTCGGGCCCCGACCGGACCCGCTGGCGCTCGTGACCGGTCCGCCGATTCGATGGGCGCCCGAGCACCCCGCACGCCCTTGGGCCGAGGACCGCCCACGCGCCGAGACACCCCAGAAAGCCCGCCGGGCGCCGGAAGCTCTGCGTGCCCGCGTCCCCGCGTGCTTGCGTCCCCGCGCGCTTAGCGCGCCGGGAAGAAGTGGACCGGCCCCGGCATCTCGTTCACGCTCAAGGGCCCGCCGACGCTCCAGTGCGTCGTCTCGTACCACTGCGGCATCGCGACCGGCGAGCGGCGGTTCGGGCGCTTGACGTCCTCGGCCCAGCCCGGGAACCAGCGCGCCGACGAGTACGGGTCCGCCTGGTTCCTGGGGATCGGCACGCCGTGCTTGCGCGCGTTGTTCAGGACGTAGCGGAAGAGCCGCCGCACCTGGTGGATCCTGGTCGGCGCGCGCGCGAAGTACCGCTCGAGGAACACTTTGCCATGCCGCCGCCACCCGGCGTTCAGGGCCTTCGCCAAGCGGATGGCCAGCCCTGCATCGCGCGCGAGAGAACGCGCTTGCTCCCCGGCTCGAGGATGAAGTGCAGGTGATTCGACAGCACGCTGTACTCGACGATTCTGGTGCCGTGCCGAGCGTTCGCCTGACGGATCGCGCGCTCGATGCGCCGGTACGCGCGTGGCGTGCGCAGACTCGGAAGCCCGGGCCGCAGCTTCATCGTCGCGTGGACGACGACGCCCTGGAGCTCGGGGCGCTTCGCGTGCGAGGCGCGCGACGAGCGCTTGGTCATCGGAGTTCTCGAACGCGTCGAACGACGCTTGGAACCATCGAGCATGAACTCAACCCTCGAAGAGAAGTTCGACCTGCCATGAGTCAAGACGTAACTCACGCTCGAGAGTCGCCACGTTTCTCGAGAATATGTGCCGCCTCGTTCCGGCACATAATTGCGCCCGCGCGATGCGCAACCCAACCCGCGGCGCGCGCGTCAACCCATCAACCCGACCCATCCCGCGTCGTCCAGGGCGTTTCGTGCGTGGGCACGGTTTCCCCCACGCACGAAACGGGGCCCCTGGACGACCCCCCAAGTCAACCTGTCACACTCCCCTTGCCCGCTGATCCAACCCTCCGATGGACCTCCCCATCGACGAAGCAATGCTCCTCGCCCAGTGCGCCTGGCTTCGCCGCCTCGCGGGCGAGCTCGTCGCCGACACGCACCGCGCCGAGGACGCCGCCCAGGAGACCTGGCGCGTCGCGCTCGAGCGGCCACCGCGCACCCGCCGGCTCCCGGCGCTGCGGCGCTGGATGCGCGTCGTGCTGCAGAACGTCGTGCGCCGCTCGCAGCACGCCGAAGCCGCGCGCCGCTGGCAGGAAGAACGGGCGGCGGGCGAGCGCGAGGCGCGGCTGACCGCGACGCTGCGCGCGCGCCTCGACCGGGGCCCGGACGGCCCGAGTCGCGATCGCGACTGGCGGTCCGCGTGGATCGGATGGCTGCGCGGCGAGCCAGCGGCTCGCGCGCTCGGAACCGCGGTGGGGGTGAGCTGGATGACGACGAAGGCGAAGCTGGCAGTGGCGGGGATCGCGGTCGCGGGCGCGCTCTTCTGGATCGCGTCGTCCCTCCCCGACGGGGTCCTCGACGAGCGCAGCGGCGTGGCGCCGGTCGGCGCGGAGTCCAGACCTCCTGACGTGTCCCGCGGGCGAGGTGTCCGGTCAGGGAGGCTCGGCGGAGGGTCTCGTCCCGGTCCCTCGGCGCTCGGGGAGACACTCGACCGCCGGTCGTTCGAAAAGCG
>Ga0299906_10000144_pt1 | contig 70291 bp, 60 predicted proteins | sample RVTome_14_FD_200259 | JGI IMG/M metagenome (GOLD analysis project Ga0299906, IMG submission 200259) | Soil microbial communities from uranium-contaminated site in the Upper Colorado River Basin, Wyoming, United States - RVT145D125 (version 2) ...
GCCGCGGCCTCGAGCAGGCGCAGCGCCACGATCGCGTTGTCGAGCTGGTGGGAACCCGGGAGCGGGCGGATCCCCTCGTAGGTCGCGAGCGGCGTGCTCACCCGGTAGCCGCCCCCCGTCTGCTCCACGTCCACCCCCCGGGCCGCGTCCACGATCCGCGCCCCCACCGCCCCGGCGCGCTCCGCCACAGCGCGCCGGGCCGGCTCGGGGAGCGGGCCCAGCACGGTCGTGCGGCCCGGCCTCAAGACACCCGCCTTCTCCCGGGCGATCGTCGCGAGCTCCCTGCCCAGCATCGCTTCGTGATCCCGGGCGACGCTGACGATGGCCGAGGCGGCGGGCTCGACGGCGTTCGTGGCGTCGAGCCGACCCCCGAGGCCGACCTCCAGGACCGCCACGTCCACGCCGCGCCGCTCGAAGTGGACGAGCGCGGCGGCGGTGAGCACCTCGAAATAGGTGGGGTGGTCGCCCAATGAGCCGCGCACGACGAGCGACCGTGCGGCCCGTGCGACTGCGCCGATCGCGTCGTCGAGGTCCGCGTCGCGGATCGGCGACCCGTCGACCGCCACGCGCTCGTTCACGCGGCGCAGATGGGGAGACGTGTAGAGACCCACGCTGAGCCCCGCGGCTCCGAGCGCCGCGGCGAGGTAGGCCGCCACCGAGCCCTTCCCGTTCGTCCCCGCGACCAGGACGGCCGGCCGAGCCGAGTGGGGATCCCCCAGGGCACCCAGCAGCGCGCGGATCGCTTCGAGCCCCAGCTTCACGCCGAGCTGCGCGCGCTGCTCCAGGTAGAGCCGAGGATCTTCGCTCACGCGGGGTCATCGTATCAGGCCACCGCGTGGTGTGGAAAAGTGGAAGAAAGTGTGGAATACTGCGCACTCATTCGAAACACACGACTTAGGGCGTGTTCAAGGGCACCCATCGTCATCGGCTCGATCCCAAGGGGCGTCTCCCGGTGCCGGCGCCGTTCCGCCGCGAGCTCCGGCAGACCGGCGCCACGGGACTCGTCGTCACGCTCCTGGACCAGTGCCTGGCTGCCTACCCGCCCGGGGAGTGGCGGCAGCTCGAGGGCCAGCTGCGGGCTCTGCCCGCCTTCAACCGCACGGTGAAGGCGCTGACCCGGCTGCTGACGAGCCGGGCAACCGACTGCGAGCTCGACGTCCAGGGCCGCATCCTCCTACCCACCGATCTGCGGCGCGCCGTCGGGCTCGATCGCGACGCGGTGGTGGTCGGGGTCCTGAACCGGATCGAGGTGTGGGCGCCGCAGGCCTGGGAGTCCTTCGTCAGCGACTCGGAGCGCCTGCTGGACGACGTGAGCCTCGACATCCAGTGGCCCCTCCCCACGGGCCCCCCATCCCCTGCGGCCGCCGAGCTTCCACAGCCGAAACCCAAGCGCTAGTAGGTTTTTCGCCTTGACACCCCTCTGAGCGCTGACTAGACTCCGAGTGGAAAAATGTGGAAAAAAGTGGTTCTACGGCCCGCCTGACAAGGCGGAACGGGAGGGCCAGGGGCGGACTCCAGTCCAGGAAAGGCGCAGGTGCTGCGCGGCAACCATCCGGCGCGCGTCGACGACAAGGGGAGGATCAAGATCCCGAACGGCTTCCGCTCCCTCGTCGAGGCACAGTACGGCCCGGAGCTGTTCGTCACGAGTGTGACGGGCGAGTACGTGCGCCTCTACCCGATGAGCGTGTGGCTGGAGATCGAGCGCAAGCTGGCCGCCGTCCCCTCGTCGAGCCCGGCGAAGCAGCGCTTTCTCGATCGCGTCAACTTCTTCGGGCAGTCGGTGACGATGGACCGGCAGGGGCGAGTGCTGATTCCGCAGATCCTCCGGGAGACCGCCGCCATGGCCGGCGAGGTGTGCGTCCTGGGCCTGCAGAACCACGTCGCGCTCTGGAACCAGCGCCGGCTCCAGGAGCGCCTGTTCAAGAAGGAGCCCTTCACGGAGGAGGACGGCCGCGCGCTTGCGGAGTTCGGAATCTGATGCGGCAGCCCGCCACGAGCCGGTTCTGGTCGCGGAGGTGCTGGAGCTGCTCGCCGTGAGGCCCGGGGGCCTGTACGTCGACGGCACGCTCGGGCCCGGGGGGCACGCCCGCCGCATCCTGACCCGGAGCGCCCCCGGGGGCCGCCTGCTCGGCGTCGATCGGGACGCGGACGCCCTGAAGCTGGCCCGGGAGCAGCTCGCCGAGTTCGGGGACCGGGCGGAGCTGCTCCAGGGGGACTACCGCCAGCTGCCGGAGCTGCTGATGCGCCGCGATGCGCGCCCGGACGGCATCCTCCTCGACCTCGGCATCGGCTCCCACCAGCTCGATTCCGCCGAGCGCGGGTTCAGCTTCCGGGAGGACGGCCCCCTCGACATGCGGATCGACCGCAGCGCCGGCGAGCCGGCGGCGGCGCTCGTGAACCGCCTCTCCGCCGTGGAGCTGGCCGACGTGATCTACCGCTTCGGGGAGGAGCGCGCCTCCCGGCGCATCGCGAGAGCGATCGTCGAGGAACGCCGGCGCCAGCCGATCCGGACCACCGCTGAGCTGGCCCGGGTCGTGCGCCGCGCGGCGCCCCGCGGGCGCCCCGGCCACGACGCAGCGACCCGGACCTTCCAGGCGTTGCGCATCCGCGTCAACGGGGAGCTCGAGGGGCTGGAGCAGACCGTCGCCGCCCTGGCGGAGGCCCTGGCGCCCGGCGGTCGTCTGGCCGTGATCGCCTTCCACAGTCTCGAGGACCGGCCCGTGAAGCACGCGCTGCGACGCCTGGCCCGGGACGGATACCGCCTGCTGACCCGCAAGGCCATCCAGGCGAGCCCCGAGGAGCGCAGCCGGAACCGCCGCTCCCGCAGCGCGCGCCTGCGGGGCCTCGAGCGGCCGCTCGAGGAGGCCGCGTGAGGCTTCGCAGCAGCGCCCTGGAGCCGCTCGTCCTGGTGCCCAAGCCCATCGACAACTCCCGGGTGGTTCGCGAGGTGGACCCGCGAGCGCGGCGCGACCTCCGCTCGGTGCTGGGGCTGGTGATCGCCCTGGTCGTCGCCATGGCGCTGTACGCCTGGCCGGGCCTCGAGCTCCGCCGCACCGGACTGGACATCGTCCGCCTCAACCGGGAGCGCGAGATGCTGGTCGAGCGAAATCGGAAGCTCAAGCTCGAGAAGGCATCCCTCGAGCAGCTCCAGCGCGTCGAGCAGCTCGCCCGACGGGAGCTGCAACTCGTCGCACCGGCGCCCGAACGGGTGATCGTCGTCCTGCCGGCCCGCCCGCTGGCCCCGGACGCCCGGCTCGCGGACCGGGCCGTGGCCGGGGAGGTACCCAATTGATCCCGGCGCCTCCAAGGGGCGAGCCGAGCGGGAACCAGCGGCTGGTACAGCTGCGTCTGATGGTGCTGGGGCTGAGCCTCTCGCTGTGGGCGCTCGTGATCGGCGTGCGCCTGGTCCACCTCCAGGTCTTCGCACGGGAATCGCTCCAGCGCCAGGCCCTGCGCCAGAGCGAGCGGACGATCCGGCTCGAGCCGCGCCGAGGCCGCATCCTCGACCGCACCGGCCGGGAGCTGGCGGTCTCGGTTGACGTGGAGAGCGTCTACGCCGATCCGCAGCTGATCCCGGATCCGAGCGCGACGGCTCGGGAGCTCGCCCGGGTGCTCGGCCTCGACCGGGCGGACCAGCGCAGCCTGCTCGACCGCCTGGTGACCCGTCGCGCCTTCGCCTGGGTCAGCCGCAAGGTGGATCCCCGTACCGCAAAGGCGGTGCGGGGTCTCGGCCTGCCCGGCGTGGGCTTTCTGAGGGAGACCCGTCGCTACTACCCGAACCGCGAGCTCGCAGCACACGTGCTGGGCTGGGCCGGGCTGGACAACAAGGGCATGAGCGGCATCGAGTACGCCCTGGACGACCTGATCGGTGGCCGGGCCGCCAAGGTGGTCGTGAGGACCGATGCCCGGCGCAGGCCCACGGGTCCTCCCGAGCGGCCGATCACCGAAGGCCAGAGCGTGGTCCTCACCATCGACGCGACGATCCAGCACGTGGTGGAGCGCGAGCTGGAGCGAGCCGTCCAGGCGACGCGCTCCATAGCGGGGACCGCCGTCGTGCTGGCTCCGGAGTCGGGGGAGGTGCTGGCGCTCGCGAACAGCCCGACCTTCAACCCCAACCGGTTCGGCGCCGCCACTCGCAACGACCGCCGCAACCGGGCCGTGCTGGACGCCTTCGAGCCCGGCAGCGTGTTCAAGGTCATCACCGCGGCGGCCGCGCTCCAGGAAGGGGTGGTCGCGCCGGACGACGTGATCGACTGCGGCAACGGGTGGATCGAGATCGCAGGCCGACGGATCAACGACCACAAGGCATTCTCGGCTCTGACCTTCCGGAACGTCATCGCCCGATCCAGCGACATCGGGTCGATCCGGGTGGCACAGCGCCTCGGCCGGGAGACCTTCAACCGCTACGTGATCGACTTCGGCTTCGGCGCCCCGACCGAGGTCGGCCTCCCCGGCGAGGCGCGGGGGATCCTCCGGCCGACCGAGAGATGGAGCGCCCTGTCCCTGGCATCGCTCTCCTTCGGGCAGGAGATCGGGGTGACCGCCCTGCAGATGGCCAACGCCCTCGCCGTCGTGGCGAACGGCGGATACCTGATGCGCCCGCGCATCGTCCGCCGCGTCGAGAGCCCGAGCGGGGCGATCCTCCAGGAGCAGAAGCCCCTCGCCGTCCGCCGCGTGCTCGAGCCGGAGACGGTAGACACGCTGAACGAGATCCTGCGCGAGGTGGTCGAGAACGGCACGGGCCGCCGGGCGGCAGTGACGGGCTACGCCGTGGCGGGCAAGACCGGGACGGCGCAGAAGGTGGACCCGGAGACGGGTGCCTACTCCATGATCGACCACGTGGCCGCCTTCGTGGGCTTCGTGCCGGCCTCCCGGCCGGCCCTGGTCATCCTGGTCTCCCTCGACACGCCTCAGGGGGAGCGCAACGAAGGCGGCGACGTCGCGGCGCCGCTGTTCGCGAGGATCGCGGAGCAGGCGCTCCGCTACCTGGCCATCCCTCCGGACGACCAATCCCGGGTGCTGCGGGCCGCTCCCTACCACCCGGAGCGGGCGCTCCGCGCGGCCTACGACCCGCGGCCGGCTCCTCCGGTCCTGCCCGAGCGGATGCCGGACCTGCGCGGTCGCTCGGCGCGTGAAGCGGCCCTGGCGGCGGCGCGCCGCGGCCTCGTGGTCGAGCTGCGCGGCTCGGGCAACGTCGTCGCCCAGGAGCCCCTCCCGGGTGCCCCCGTCGAGATCGGGGCGACCTGCGTGCTGACCCTCGACCCGGGGGGCGCAGCCCCCCCCGCCGAGGTCCGGGGGACGGTCTCGTGAGCCTGACCCTGAGCCAGCTCGCAGAGCGTTCCCCGGGCGCCCGGGTCCACGGCACGGGAGAGACGGTCGTCGACGAGGTCTACTACGACTCTCGCCGGGTGCGCCCCGGCGGCCTCTTCGTCGCCGTCCCCGGCCTTCGGGAGAACGGTCTCCGCTACGTGGACGCAGCCCGGGAGCGGGGCGCGGTGGCGGTAGCCGCCGAAGCTCCCGCCTCCGCCCCGATCCCCTGGGTCCAGGTGCCGAGCGCCCGGGAAGCCCTGGCCGCCTTCTCCGCAGCCCTGCTGGGAGACCCGGCGGAGCAGCTCGACCTGGTGGGAGTGACGGGGACGAACGGCAAGACCACCACGGCCTGGATGATCGAGGCGGCCCTGGCCCGGGCCGGGCGCACTCCCGGCCTCGTGGGGACCGTCCAGCACCGCATCGCGGGCCGCGCCGAGGCCGCCTCCCACACGACGCCCGAGTCGTCGGACCTCCAGATGCTGTTCCGGGCGATGGTCGACGCGGGATGCGACAGCGCGGCCGTCGAGGTCTCCTCCCACGCCCTCGAGCTGAAGCGCGTTCACAACTGCCGCTTCCGCGTGGCCGTGTTCACGAACCTGAGCCGGGACCACCTCGACCTGCACGGGGACATGGACGGCTACTTCCGCGCGAAGCGGACGCTGTTCTCGCGGCTGCTCCGGGACGACGGCGTGGCGGTGATCAACGCGGACGACGCTCGCGCCTCCGAGCTGGCCGCGGCGAGCCGGGGCCGCGTGCTGACCTACTCCCTCGAGAGCGACGCGGACCTGACGGCCGCACGCCTGAGCCTGGGGCTCGACCGCACGACCTTCGCGGTGCGGACGCCCCGCGGTGAGCACGCGGTGACTACACCCCTGATCGGACGCTTCAACGTCCGCAACCTCCTGGCCGCCTTCGGTGCCTGTCTCGCCCTCGAGCTGGACCCCGACGTCCTGGCGGAAGCTCTCGGGGATTTTCAGGGAGCTCCCGGTCGGATGGAGCGGATCCACGCGGGACAGGACTTCGCCGTGATCGTCGACTACGCGCACACCGACGAGGCGTTGCGCTGCCTGCTCGAGACGGTCCGGGAGCTGGCCCCGTCGCGGCTGATCACCGTGTTCGGCTGCGGAGGGGACCGGGACAAGAGCAAGCGCCCCCTGATGGGAGCGGTGGCCGCGCGGCTGAGCGACGCGGTCGTCCTGACGAACGACAACCCGAGGAGCGAGCCCCCCGAGTCGATCCTGGAGGAGATCCAGCGCGGGCTGAACGGAGGCCGCGCCACGGAGCGCCTCGTGATCCCCGATCGCCGCGACGCGATCGCGCGGGCCTTCGAGATGGCCGGGCCGGGGGACGCCGTCGTGATCGCGGGCAAGGGACACGAGACGCAGCAGGTGCTCCGGGACCGCAGCGTGCCCTTCGACGACCGCCAGGTGGCGCGGCAGCAGCTCGCCCGGCTGCCCGCGCGGACCGGGAAGGCATGAGGACCGGCGTGGCCGAGGAGCGCATGCAGGCTCTCAGCGTCCGCGAGGTGGCGGTCGCCACCGGCGGAGAGGCCTCGGGTCCGGGAGACCAGACCCTCTCGGGCGTCTCGATCGACTCCCGGACGCTGAAGCCCGGGGAGCTGTTCGTGGCGATCCGCGGACCCCGCTTCGACGGCCACGACTACGTCCACGAGGCGATCGCGAGGGGCGCCGCAGCGGTCCTCGTGCACCGCGATCTTCCGGCGCCCCCCGGAATGCCCGCGGTCCGCGTCCCCGACACGACCCGTGCCCTGGGAGACCTGGCCCGGGCTCGGCGGGCCCAGGCCGGGATCCCTCTCGTGGCGATCACCGGCTCGACGGGCAAGACCAGCACCAAGGAGATGACCGCCGCCCTCGCCGAGAGCCTGGGCCCGGTCCTGAAGACGCCGGGCAACCTCAACAACCGCTACGGGCTGCCTCTGGCCCTGTTGCAGCTCGAAGCGCGTCACAGGGTCGCGGTGCTGGAGCTCGGGATGTCGGCGGCCGGCGAGCTCCGGGCGCTGGCCGCGATCGCGGCCCCGGACGTCGCCGTCATCACGAACGTCTCCGCCGCGCACCTCGAGAACTTCACCTCGGTCCGGGCTATCGCCGAGGCCAAGGCCGAGATCCTGGAGGGGATCGCCTCCGACGGCGTCGCCGTGCTCAACCACGACGATCCCGAGCTGCGGCGCGTCGGCGAGGGCCGATCGGGACCCGTGATCTGGTTCGGGCGGAGCAGGCGCTGCGACGTCTCGGCGGAGCGCTGGAGGGGAACCATCTTCGGCATGAGGTTCAGCCTGCGCATCGCGGGCCGGGTCCTCGACGTGGCGCTACCCCTGGCCGGTCACCACCACATGGGCAACTTTCTCGCGGCGGCGGCGGCCGCCCACCGCCTCGGGGTGGACCCGGAGGCGATCGCCGAAGGGGCACTCCGGATCCGACCCGCAGCGCGGCGGGGACACGTGCTCCGCCTCGGGCACGGCGTCACCCTCCTCGACGACAGCTACAACGCCAGCCCCGCCGCCGTCGTCGCCGCCGTGGCCGCGCTCGACCTGGCTCCCCGGGGGCGCCGGGTGGCGTTCCTGGGGGACATGCTCGAGCTGGGAGCCAGCGGCCCCGAGCGCCACGAGCGGACCGGAGGCCAGATCGCGGGCCATGTCGACGTGCTGGTGGGAGTGGGGCCCCTCGCCGCGAGGCTGCTCGACGGGGCGGAGCGCGCCGGTCTCCCCGGCTCGCGATGCCACCGCTTCGAGGACGCGGCGGCGGCGGCGGCGTCGGCGGCAGAGCTCGTGGCGGCGGGAGACGCCGTGCTGGTCAAGGGCTCCCGCGGCGTAAGCATGGAACGCATCGCGGACGCCCTGCGCGAGCACTTCGGTACGGCGGGGGAATGAGCCGTGCTCTACCACGTCCTCTACGACCTCGCCGGGCTCAACGTCGTCCGCTACATCACCTTCCGGACTGCGGTGGCCAGCCTCACGGCCCTGTTCCTGGTGCTCGTCCTCGGACCCTGGATGATCGAACGGCTGCGGCGTTTCCAGATCGGCCAGTACATCCGCGAGGAGGGGCCGGAGGCCCACAAGCAGAAGGCGGGAACGCCGACCATGGGCGGGCTTCTCATCATCACCGGGATCCTCATCCCGACCCTGCTGTGGGCCGACCTTACGAACCGCAACACCTGGATCCTGGTCCTCGCGACTCTCGGTTTCGGCGCGATCGGGTTCCTCGACGACTACTCCAAGGTGGCCGGGCGCCGCAACCGCGGCCTGACGGCGCGGCACAAGCTGATCGGGCAGATCGCGATCGGCGTCGCGCTGGGAGCCACCCTCTACGCCATCTCGCGCCACGACCCCTCGACCTACACGACCCGCCTCGTCCTTCCCTTCTTCAAGAACGTGATGCCCGACCTTTCCTGGGCCTACGTCCTGTTCGCGACACTGCTCCTGGTCTTCTCCTCGAACGCGGTGAACCTCACCGACGGCCTGGACGGGCTGGCCATCGGGTCGACGCTCTTCGTGGCGGCGGCGTTCACGCTGCTGGCCTACGTGAGCGGCCACAGGGTCTTCTCCGACTACCTGGACGTGCTGTACGTGCCCCAGGCCTGGGAGGTGACCGTCTTCTGCGGTGCCATGGTCGGAGCCTCGATGGGCTTCCTGTGGTGGAACTGCTACCCGGCGCAGGTCTTCATGGGAGACGTGGGAAGCCTGAGCCTGGGCGGTGCGATCGGGACGGTCGCCCTCCTCATCAAGCAGGAGCTGCTGCTCTTCGCGGTGGGGGGGCTCTTCGTCATCGAGGCGCTGTCGGTGATCCTGCAGGTCGGGTCCTTCAAGCTGACCGGCAAGCGAATCTTCCGGATGGCCCCCCTGCATCACCACTTCGAGCTGGCCGGCTGGAAGGAGCCACAGATCATCGTCAGGTTCTGGATCCTGGCTTTTATCTTCGCCCTTCTGAGCCTCACTACCCTGAAGCTGCGCTGAGGAGGAGTGACGCGACGCACGGCAACCTGGGCGGGCCGCTGGGACGAGCGGGCGGGACGCGATCGCCGCGCCGGAGGCCCGACGTGGGACCGACCGTGAGCTGGGCCCCCGAGGCGCTCCGGGACCGCGACGTGGCAGTGGTGGGCCTGGCACGCTCCGGAGTGGCGGCGGCGAGCCTCCTGCTGCGCCTGGGCGCGCGGGTCGTGGCCACGGACACCCGCCCGGCGAGCGAGCTCCCCCCCGCGGTCCGCGCACTCCGAGACCGGGGGGTGCGCCTCGAGCTGGGCGGCCACCGGCTGCGGACCCTGACCGGCGCCAGCCTCGTGGTGGTCTCCCCCGGGGTGCCCTGGGACAGCTCGCCCCTTGTGGAGGCCCGGCGCGCCGGAGTGCCGGTGGTGGCCGAGATCGAGCTCGGCTACCGCTGCGCCCGGGGCCGGGTCGTGGCGATCACGGGTACGAAGGGCAAATCGACGACGGCGGCGGCCCTGGGGGCGATGCTCCGGGCCGCCGACGAGCGCGGCGACGTTCGCGTGGGCGGGAACATCGGAACGGCGCTGTGCGGGCTCGTCGAGGGGGCCACGTCGAGCACGACCTTCGTGGTGGAGGTGTCCAGCTTTCAGCTCGAGGGGACCGAGAGCTTCCACCCCGAGGTCGCGCTGTTTCTCAACCTGGAGACGGACCACCTCGACCGCCACCCGACGGCCGAGGCGTACGCGGCGGCGAAGGCGCGGGTCTTCCGCAACCAGACTCGGGCCGACTGGGCCGTGGTCAACGCCGACGATCCCGCCGTCCTCGCGCTGGCCCGGGCCGGTCGGGGGCGGCTGCTCCCCTTCAGCGCAGGGCCGCTGGCCGGCGAGGGCGCCTTCTTCCTCGACGGCGCCGCCCGGATCCGGCTCGACGGCGGCGAGGAGCGGCTCTTTCCCCAGGACGCGATCCGGCTGCCGGGGCGCCACCTCGCCCTCGACCTGCTCGCCGCCGGCGCTGCGGCGCGTGTGCTGGGCGCCCCCCCGGAGGCACTGGCCCGTGCCGTGGAGGGCTTCGCCGGGAGCGACCACGTGCTGTCCAGGATCGCCGAGCACGGCGGCGTGGTCTACTACGACGACTCCAAGGCGACCAACGTGGCGGCGGCCCGGAGCGGGCTCGCGGCCTTCGAAGGTCCCGTGATCCCGATCATGGGAGGGCGCTCGAAGGGGGGGGACTTCCGCCAGCTGCGTGAGGCGGTGGCTCGCGCCCGGGTCGTGCTGCTCATCGGAGAGGCGACCGACGAGATCGCGGGCGCCCTGGAGGGTGCAGCCCCGGTCCAGCGTTGCGCGTCCATGGACGAGGCGGTCGCCGCGGCCCGCGCCCGAGCGCAGCCCGGGGACGTGGTGCTGCTGTGCCCCGGTTGCGCCTCCTTCGACATGTTCACCGACTACGCGGAGCGCGGGCGCGCCTTCCAGAGGGCCGTCCGAGAGGAGATCCGGCGCTCCCCGGGGGGCGCGGCCTGATGGCGAAGAAGCTCTCCTCCGACCCCACCCTGTTCGCCGTGACCATGGGTCTGCTCGGTCTGGGCCTCGTGATGGTGTGGAGCGCCTCGTCGGCGGTCGCCCAGGACAAGCACCAGACCAGCTACTACTACCTGCTGCGCCAGCTGGTCCCGGCGCTGCTCGGGCTGTTCGTCATGGGCGCGGCGATGAAGACCGACTACCGGCGGCTCCGCCAGCCGGCCGTGGTCTACGGTGCCGTGGTCGTTTCGACCGGCCTGCTGATCGCCGTGCTCTTCGCCCCCCCGGTCAACGACACCCACCGCTGGTTCCGGCTGGGGCCGCTCTCGTTCCAGCCGGCGGAGCTGGGCAAGCTCTCGCTGATCCTCTTCCTCGCCTATCACCTGGAGCGTCGGGGCGCGCGTGTCAACGAGTTCCTGACCTCGCTGTTCCCCGCGCTGCTGCTGGTCGGCTGGCTCGCCTTCCTCATCTACATCCAGCCGGACCTCGGCACGGCCGCCAACCTGGTGCTGATCTCGGGGGTCATGCTCTTTGTCGCCGGCGTGCGGCTGCGCTACTTCGCGGCTCTGGCCGCTCCCGCTGCCTTCCTGCTCTACCGGGCCGTCACGGGCGTCGGCTACCGCAGGGACCGCATCGAGGCTTTCCTGGACCCGTGGTCGGACGCACTCGGCTCGGGCTACCAGCTCGTCCAGAGCCTGATCGCCGTCGGAACGGGCGGGATCACCGGGGTCGGACTGATGGAGGGCCAGCAGAAGCTCTTCTACCTCCCGTATCCGTTCTCGGACTTCATCTTCGCCGTGGTCGGGGAGGAGCTCGGCCTGGTGGGCGCCTCGGCGGTGGTGGCGGCCTTCACGCTCCTGCTCTGGAGGGGTATCCGCGCCGCCTGGCACGCCCCGGACGACTTCGGCCTCTACCTCGCCGCGGGCCTCACCGCCGCCGTCGCGCTGCAGGCCTTCGTGAACCTGAGCGTGGTCCTGGGCCTCCTGCCGACGAAGGGGATTCCGCTTCCCTTCATCAGCGCCGGAGGTACCTCTCTCGTCATCACCCTGCTCTCGGTGGGCACGATCCTGAACGTGTCGCAGCATGGGGACTGAGGGGAGCGGACGTTCCTCGTCGCCGCTGGCGGAACCGGTGGGCACCTCTTTCCGGGGCTGGCCGTCGCCGACGAGCTGCGGCGCCGCGACCCGGCGGCGCGAATCCTGTTCGTGGGGACGCCCCGCGGGCTGGAAGGCAGGCTCGTCCCTGCGGCGGGCTACCCTCTCGCGCTCTTGCCGATCCTCCCCCTCAACCGCGTCGGCTTTCGGCGACTCCTGCTGGGCCTGCTGGCGCTTCCCTGGGCGCTGCTGCGGGCAGCCGCCCTCGTGCTCAGGGAGCGGCCGGTATCCGTCCTCGGCGTCGGCGGCTACGCGGGAGGTCCCATCGTCCTGGCGGCGGCCCTGCTCGGAGTGCGGACCGTGATCCTGGAGCCCAACGCCCGCCCCGGCTTCACGAACCGGCTACTGCGCCCCTTCGTCAGCCGGGCCGCCTGTGCCTACGACGAGACGCTGACCTGGTTCCGCCCGAAGGGGGAGCTCACGGGCAACCCGGTCCGGGGCGCGCTCGCCGCCCTTCCCTCCCGGAGCCCCGGCACGCCCCTGGCCCTGCTCGCCGTGGGCGGAAGCCAGGGCTCCAGCGTCCTCAACCGTGCGCTGGTCGAATCGCTGCCCGAGCTGCCCGGAAGCGAGCTGCTCTCGATCGTTCACCAGACCGGAGAGCGCATGCGGGACGAGGTGGAAGCCGCCTACGCCGCGGCTCGCCGCCCGGCCCGGATCGTGCCGTTCCTCGACGACATGCCGGGGGCGCTCGGCGCGGCCGACCTGGTGGTCGCCCGCAGCGGCGCCTCGACCTGCGCGGAGCTGGCGGCGGCGGGACGGCCGGCGATCCTGGTTCCCTTCGCGGCGGCGGCCGACGACCACCAGCGCGTCAACGCCCAAGCCCTGGAGAGCTGGGGCGCCGCGAGGGTGATCGAGGAGAGCCGGCTGAGCGGCGCGTCCCTGGCGGCCGAGATCCGGGAGCTGTGCGCGGACCCGTCCGGCCTGGTCGAGATGGGACGCTCGGCTCGACGCCACGCGCGGCCAGACGCCGCCGCGCGGGTGGCGGACCTGCTCGAGGGCTCGGCGTGAAGGCGGCGAGGACGGCGTGTGCTGGGAGGTAGGAGGATTCATTTCGTCGGCATCGGAGGCTCCGGAATGAGCGGCATCGCGGAGGTGCTGCTCGACCAGGGCTACACGATCACGGGCTCGGACCTGGCGCCGAACGCAGCCACGGAGCGGCTCACCGCCCTCGGTGCGCGCTGCAGCTTCGGGCACCGGCCGGAGCACGTCCGCGGGGTCGACGTGGTGGTCACCTCCTCGGCGATCCGCCCCGGCAATCCGGAGGTCGACGAGGCTCGCCGGATCGGGACGCCCGTGATCCCCCGGGCCGAGATGCTGGCCGAGCTGATGCGCGTCAAGTACGCGATCGCGGTCGGAGGTAGCCACGGCAAGACGACCACGACCTCGTTGGTGGCCGCCGTCCTCGAAGCCGGGGAGCTCGACCCTACCGTGATCGTCGGAGGGTGCCTGCGGCAGCGCGGGTCCGGCGGGCGCTCGGGTCGCGGAGAGTTCCTGGTGGCCGAAGCCGACGAGTCGGATCGCTCGTTCCTCAAGCTTTCCCCCACCGTCGCCGTGGTCACGAACGTGGACCTCGAGCACCTCGACGCGTACGAGGATCTCGAGGACCTGCAGGGGGCCTTCGCCGGGTTCTGCAACCGCGTGCCCTTCTACGGCGCCGCGGTGCTGTGCCTCGACGACCCGCCGACCCGGGGCCTGCTCCCGCACCTCGAGCGCCGGCTGGTGAGCTACGGCCTCTCGCCCGACGCCGACTTCACGGCGGCGGAGGTGCAGCTCGGGGCCGAAGCGTCCCGCTTCGTGGCCTCCGCGAGGGGTCAGGCCCTGGGCGATGTCGAGCTGCCGGTTCCGGGGCGGCACAACGTCCTCAACGCCCTGGCGGCGATCGCGGTGGGATCCGAGCTCGGTGTGGGCTTCCCGAGGATCCGCGCCGGGCTGGCCGGCTTCGGCGGCGTCGAGCGTCGCTTCCAGCGACGCGGCGAGGCCGGGGGTGTCCTCGTGATCGACGACTACGGCCACCACCCGACGGAGATCCGGGCCGTGCTCGGAACGCTGAGCCTGCTCTCGGAGGGCCGGCGCCGGATCGTGCTGTTCCAGCCCCACCGCTTCACCCGCACCCGGGCGCTCTGGTCGGACTTCTGCCGCGCCTTCGCCGAGGCTGACCGGGTGCTGGTCACGGACATCTACGCGGCCGGAGAGCCGCCAATCGAGGGCGTCGACGCGGAACGCCTCGCCGCCGGGATCGAGGCGGGTCGAGGCGAGTACGCGGGCGACCTGAAGACGGCGCGGATTCGTCTGGAAGGGAGCGTCGAGCCCGGAGACGTCGTTCTCACGCTGGGTGCGGGGGACGTCTGGAAGGTCGGTGAGGAGCTGCTGGCAGCCCGGGGAGCGTCGTCGTGACCCGTGACCCGAGGCACCCGTTCGGGGTGTACCCGGACCCGGACCTGGACCCGGATCCGGACCCGGGATCTCCCTTCCTCAGGCCCAAGACCCGGACCCGGGTGCGGCGCCCGAGGCGGGGCTGGTCGGGGCGGACCGTCCTGGCGCTGCAGGTCACGGCGGTGCTGCTGCTGGCGGCCGCGTCCGCGTGGGCCGGGTACGCGCGGCTGATGAAGGCGGAGCGGCTGCGGGTGGCCCGGGTGGACGTACGGGGGAGCCGCTACCTGTCGGAGGGAGAGGTGCGGGAGCTGCTGGGGCCCTCGGTGGGCGAGAACATCCTGACCCTCGACATCGAGGAGCTGAACCGGCGCTTGCGGGCGTCTCCCTGGGTCGCGGACGCCACGGTCCGGCGGACGCTCCCCGACACCGTCCACGTCCTGATTCACGAGCGGGTGCCCCTGGCCCTGGCCGAGGTGGAACGGCTCTATCTGATGGACGCCGACGGGGTCCTGATCGACATCTACGGCCCCCACACCGCCGGCTTCGACCTCCCCATCGTGCGCGGCCTGAGGGGCCTCGACGAGGAGTCCCGGGCACAGCGGGCCAAGCGGGCCGGCTTCCTGCTCAGCGACCTCGGGGAGCTGGCCGAGGAGGTTTCCGAGGTCGTGGTGGAGCCCGGGGGCTCGCTGCGGGTCGTGCTCCGGACGGGAGGGGACGTCCTGCGCCTGGGCCGCCCGCCGTACCGGGCCAGGTTCCTGACGTTCCTGGGTCTGCGCGAGAGCCTGCGCGAGCGGTGCCCGACGGCCCAGTACTTCGACCTACGTTTCAAGCAGCGCATCTACGCCAAGCAGTGCAGCCCGGGTGTGTCGCCGGCAGTGGCGTCGGCGGCGGGGGGGAGGTAGGTCCTGGCCAAGAAGAAGGATCGATACGTGGTCGGCCTCGATATCGGCACCCACAAGGTGTGCGCGATCGTGGCCGAGCGCACCGAAGAGGGGCGCCTCGACGTCATCGGCATCGGGCAGGCCGAGTCGAAGGGGCTGCGCAAGGGCGTGGTGATCAACCTCGACGCCACGATTGCCTCGATCAAGCGCGTCGTCGAGGAGGCGGAGCTGATGGCCGGCGTGGAGATCGGGAGCGCCTACGTGGGCATCGCCGGCACCCACATCCGCGGCTTCAACTCCCGCGGCGTGATCGCCGTCTCGGGGAAGAGCCGGGTCATCGACCGCGAGGACGTGCGCCGGGTGATCGACGCCGCGAAGGCGGTCTCGATCCCGGTAGACCGCTCGATCCTCCACGTGCTGCCCCAGGAGTTCGTCGTCGACGACCAGGACGGGATCGGCGACCCCTCGGGGATGACCGGAACCCGCCTCGAGGCGAACGTGCACGTGATCACCTGCGCGCAGACGTCGTCCCAGAACACCGTCACCTGCGTCAACCGCGCGGGGCTCGAGGTGATCGACACGGTGCTGACCCAGATCGCCGCCGCCGAGGCGGTCCTCACGCCGGACGAGAAGGAGCTCGGGGTCGCTCTGGTGGACATCGGGGGCGGCACCACGGACATCGCGATCTTCGAGAAGGGGGCTCTCTGGCACACCGCCGTGCTACAAGTGGGGGGGGAGCACTTCACGAACGACGTCGCGGTGGCGCTCCGGACGCCCGTCCACGAGGCCGAGAAGATCAAGAAGAAGCACGGCTGCGCGCTCACCTCCATGGTGCCCGAGGAGGACTCCATCGAGGTTCCCAGCGTCGGGGGGCGCAAGCCCCGGGTCATGGCGCGCCAGGTGCTCGGGGACGTGATCCAGGCCCGGGCCGAGGAGGTCTGCCAGCTCGTGCTGACCGAGATCCGGCGGGCGGGCTTCGAGCGCAGCTTGAACAGCGGCATCGTGCTGACGGGCGGGGGAGGGATCCTGGAAGGCCTTCCCGAGATCGCCGAGCAGATCTTCGACATGCCGGTCCGCCGGGGCACACCCGCCGGGATCGGCGGCCTGGTGGACGTCGTCGCCAGCCCCGTCTATTCGACGGCGGTGGGGCTGGTCCTTTGCGGGTACCGGAACCGCCAGGGGCGGGGGATCCTGCCGCCCATCGAGGTGGCCACCGGCACCTTCGGCCGGATGACCGGAAGGCTCCGGGACCTGCTCGCCGACTTCTTCTGAGGAGAGAACGTGCACACGGGGACGCGAGAAGGGAGGATGGATGCAGATCAAGGACGAAGGGTTGGCGTGGCCACCCTTCCCGGTCGGCCGCCAGCGAGCTCCCGAGGTGGCGCGCCGCGGCGTGCGGGTGCAGCGCGACTCTGCGGAGCCGCGCTGCGAGATGTGCGGCCATCGGGTCATCGCCACGCACTGCAAGCGCATCTGCGTGAAGTGCGGGTTCATGACGGGCTGCTCGGAGGGGATTTGAGATGAGTCAGCGATCCGACGGAGGCCACCGCATCACCTTCGCCGACGACGAGGCCCGCGGCGCCCGGATCAAGGTCGTGGGCGTCGGCGGCGGCGGCGGCAACGCGGTCGGGAGGATGATCGCCTCGGGGCTGCAGGGAGTGGAGTTCATCGCGATCAACACCGACCTGCAGGCGCTCCGGGCGAACCGCGCCCCGGTCAAGATCCAGGTCGGGAACAAGGTCACCAAGGGCCTGGGAGCCGGGGCCAACCCCGACATCGGCCGGCTGGCCGCCGTCGAGGACACCGAGAAGATCTGCGACGCCCTGGAGGGCGCGGACATGGTGTTCATCACGGCGGGGCTCGGCGGCGGCACCGGTACCGGCGGTGCCCCCGTCGTCGCCTCAATCGCCGGGCAGCTGGGCGGCGAGGAGGGGAGTGTGCTGTCCGTCGCCGTGGTGACACTCCCCTTCAGCCTCGAGGGCAAGAAACGCATGAACCAGGCCCTCGACGGCCTCGCGCAGCTCCGGGAGTGCGTCGACTCGGTGATCGCCATCCCGAACGACCGGCTGCTCCAGTCGGTGGCGCGGAACACCCCCGTGTCCGAGGCCTTCCGCGTGGCGGACGACGTGCTCCGGCAGGCCGTCCAGGGGATCAGCGACATCATCACCGTCCCCGGCCAGATCAACCTGGACTTCGCCGACGTCCGCGCCGTCATGAAGGGGATGGGTCAGGCCGTGATGGGGACGGGCATCGGGGAAGGCGAGAACCGGGCACTGGAGGCCGCTCAGCGGGCCGTCGCGAACCCGCTCCTGGAGGACACCTCGATCGAGGGCGCTCGCGGGGTGATCGTGAACATCACCGGCGGGCCGGACCTCTCCCTGGCCGAGGCGGCCGACGCCACGGCCCTGATCACCAAGTCGGCGGATCCCGAGGCCAACGTCATCTACGGCATCGTGACCGACGAGGCCATGGGCGAGGCGGTCAAGGTGACGGTCATCGCGACGGGGTTCAGCCGGGGTGCCCGCAAGGCCGCGAGCACGCCCGTCGACCTGAGCAACTACGTCGGCGCCGCGGCGGCGGGGGTGCAGCCGGGCAGCGAGAGCGGGAGCTTCTACCGCAAGACGCCGTCGCCGAAGGCGGCGGCCGGCGGCGGCGGCCTGGACCTGGACGTCCCGGCCTTCCTTCGCAAGCAGGGGGGCGGCTCGGGATCGGACGCCGGCTGAGGGCTGATCCAGAGGGCATGGCTGTCGGCTGGCGAGCCGGCCGGCGCCCCGCGTGCGGTCCTCGCTCGGCACGGCAGGCCTGCGGGCCTCCGCGGAGTTCCCCGCTTCGGGTGCGGCCCGGGCTCGAGGGGGGGGGCCGGGGAGTCGGGGCGAGATTCAGACCGCGTCGAGAGCGGTTCTCTCTCGCCAGCGCTTCGTTGTCAGCCGCGGCTGACGCCTCGACCAGGCGCAAACCTCCCCGCTCTCGCTCGCGGCGCGCGTCCACCGCGGACTGTTAAGATGAGAGTTTGCGCCTAGGCCCCTGCGGGCTGGCGGCGGATCCATGAGCCGGAGAAGCCCAATGCGAGAGGACGAGCTGCGCCGGGCGGAGGTCCGCCTCGGAACGGCTCCCGCGGGGGGCTCCTTCCGCGTCGTCCTCTGCTACCCCAACCTCTACTACGTGGGGATGTCGAACCTGGGCTTCCAGGGCGTCTACCGCCTCGTGAACGCCCACCCCGGGGTGTCCTGCGAGCGGAGCTTCCTTCCGCCGGAGGCCGGAGCCGCTCCCCGCAGCTTCGAGACCGGAGCGCCGCTCCGGGGCTTCGACGCCATCGCGTTCTCGATCTCCTTCGAGAACGATTACCTGCACGTGCTGCAGATGCTGCACCGGGCCGGCGTCCCGCTGCGGGCCTCGGAGCGAAGTCCCCGCGACCCGCTGATCGTCTTCGGGGGCTCGGCGATGTTTCTGAACCCGGAGCCCCTCGCCCCTTTCGCCGACCTGATCGCCGTCGGGGAGGGCGAAGGCCTGGTTCCCGGTCTGCTGGGAGCCCTGCTCGGGGAAGGGGGGCCGCGGCGGGGCCTCGGGGGGCTGCGCGAGACCGACGGCTACTACCTACCGGACCGCTACGCGGTCCGGTACCACGCCGACGGGCGCGTCGCGGCCTACGACGGACCGGGGCCGGTGACCCGGCGCCGGGCCTGGCCGGGCTCCGACCTCGAGGTGCCGCAGACCGAGATCCTCACCCCCCACACCGAGATGTCGATGAAGTTCATGGTCGAGATCTCGAGGGGCTGCCCCTGCATGTGCCGCTTCTGCTGGGCCGGCTACAACTACCTGCCGGTGCGGAGCGTCTCCCGGAAGGCGATCGTCTCGCGGGCGGGGGAGGTGCGAAGCCTCACCCGCAGGGTGGGACTCGTCTCCACTGCGGTGTGCGACCACCCCGAGATCGAAGGCATCGTCGACGACCTGGCGGCGCTGGACTACGAAGTGTCGGTGGCGTCCCTCCGCCTCGACGACCTGACCCCGGAGTTCGTCCTCAAGCTGGCGGATACGGGCGTCCAGGGCCTGACCCTGGCCCCCGAGTGCGGCAGCGACCGCATGCGCCGCATCCTGAACAAGCAGTTCACGAACCGGGACATCCTGGAGATGGCCGGCTGGATCTTCGAGCGGGGCATCCAGAACCTCAAGCTGTACTACATGGTCGGGCTGCCCTTCGAGACCCACGCCGACATCGAGGCGATCGTCGAGCTCACCGAGGGGATCCGTGAGCGCATGCTCCAGGTGGGAAGGGGGCGCGGGCGCGTGGGCCGCATCCACCCCTCGATCAACCCCTTCGTCCCGAAGCCGGGGACGCCTTTCCAATGGCTTCCCATGGAGGATCCGCGCCAGACCGATCGGAAGCTGCAGTACCTGCGCCGAGCCTTCGGGCGCATGCCCAACGTGGACGCCATCTGCAAGAGCGCGCGCACCGGCGCCACCCAGTCCGCGCTCGCCCTGGGTGATCGGCGCCTCGCCGACGCTCTGGAGCACGCCGCCCTCGAGGGCGTGGACCTGAAGCGCGGCATGAGAGCCCGCGGCCTGGACCCCGGGTTCTATCTGTTCCGGTCCCGGGACCGGGACGAGCACCTTCCCTGGGACCTCGTGGACAACGGCGTCAGCAAGGCCTACTACCTGCGGGAGCTGGACCGCAGCCTCGCCGAGCGGCTGTCGCCCCATTGTCCCGAGATCCAGGGCTGCATCCGCTGCGGCGTCTGCGAGGACCAGCCGAACCCCGGCTACGCGCTCCCGGAGAAGTGGAAGGGGCTGGACGCGCCGCCGCTCTACCGGCGGGAGCTGCCGCTCCGGCGGGTGCTCGAACGCCCGCGCCAGAGCGCCTCGTAGGTGGCCCACTCGTCCGCGTCGGTGGTCCACTCGGCGTAGAGCGCCACCCCCTCGAAGGCGCCCCCCACTCCCAGGCCGCGCAGGCCGGCGACGACGCCGAGGAGGGCGTTGGCCGGGTTCTCGACCTCCCCGCGGTGCATCAGCCCCGTGGAGTCGTAGGTCGGGACTCCCACGAGCAGCCTGGCCCGCGAGCTGGCCCGGACCAGGGCCGTGCTGGCGGCCGCGGCGGTGTAGGCCACGTAGCGGCGGTAGAGGTGGGGCGTGGGGATGGCGGTGTCGTAGGCCATCACCGCGACCTGGTCCGCGATGGCCCCGATGCGCTCGTAGTAGCCCGGGGTCCAGAGAAAGTTGCGGGCCATGGGAGGAGCGACGGGTCCAGGCCGGATCGCCGAGATCGACAGCACCCGCTCTTCGCCCACTGCGGTTCGGAGCGCGAGCAGCAGCGACAGGAAGTCGACGTTGCCGTTGTCGATCGGCTCGATGTTGACGTGGACGCCGTGGAAGCCCTCGTCCACCAGCCCCCGGACCTCGGCCACGATCCGTTGCCGTTGCGCGAGGTCCGCGAGGTCGATGCTGCCCTCCCGGGTTCGCCTGTGACCCAGGCGCAGCCCCCCCACCCAGGGCAGGACCTTCATCCCGGGGGCCACCCGCCGGGCCACGGCCAGGAATCGCCGCATCTGCTCGCGGTCGTGCTCGGGCAGCAGCCCGTCGCGGTCGAAAGGGATCAGGTGCGGAAAGAGGTATTGAATGCCGTAGCCGTGGAGCCGCGCCATGAGCTCCTCCAGCTCCTCCTCGGCATGGGGAGACTCGAGCCAGCGGTGCTCCAGCCAGACCGCGTTACGGTCCTGGTTGAAGGGGTGCGGCTCGGAGTCCCCGGCCGGAGCCAGGGCGAGGTAGGCGGCCGCCGCGAGGCCGCCGGCGACCGCCGCGGCGGCCACCCAGCCGGCTTTCCTCCATCTCGAGCTGGAACCTGCCATCCGCGTGCACCCTCGCGTTGGCCCTGTACGGCGCCTGGCCTATTCTGAACGCGTGGGCCCGGAAACTCAGCTGCGCCGCGTCACCGCGGCGCGCCTCGCCGCCGTCCCGGGCGTGGTTCACGGCTTCGAGCGCCGCCGCCCCGGCACCCCCGAGGAGCGCCGAGAGGGCCGGGCCCGGGTCACCGCCGCCCTGGCACGGTACGGCTCGCTGCGCCTGATGCGGCAGGTCCACGGCCGGACCGTGACGTCGGGACCGTGGAACCCGCCACCGTTCGCCGACGCGGGCGTGGTGGAGGGCCCCGGTCAGCTGATCGGGGTGGAGACCGCCGACTGCCTCCCGGTGCTGCTCGTCGACCCGGATCGGCGCGTCGCGGTCGCGATCCACGCCGGCTGGCGAGGGACCGCGGCGCGCGTCGTGGCGGAGGCCGTAAGGGCGATGGCGGCGACCGGGAGCGATCCGCGCAGCCTGGTGGCGGCGATCGGCCCCGGCATCGGCGTCTGCTGCTTCGAGGTCGGGCCGGAGCTGCGCGCCGAGTTCTCCGCGGAGGAGCAGGCCTTCTTCCGCGCCGGCTCGGGGGGTCGCCTGCGGCTCGACCTGCGGGGTCTCAACCAGGGGCAGCTCGCCGCGGCCGGCGTTGCGGAGGACAGGATCGGCCACGTCAGGGAGTGCACCTGCTGCCGGCCGCGGGACTACTTCTCGTATCGGCGCGACGGCTCCGGGACGGGCCGGATGCTCAACTACGTCGGCTGGACCTGATCCGGGGCCGCCACGTCCGCGGGCCAGTTCGTGGCGCGCTCGTCCACAGCCCGGTTGGCGAGGCGGTCCGCCTCCCGGTTGCGGCTCCGCAGCACGTGGGCCACCGTCGCGGCCTCGAAGCGCGCCAGGAGACTCTTTGCGAGGCGGTGCAGGGGCACCAGGTGCGGCTGCCGCACCCGGTACGCGCCCTGGAGCTGCTTCACCATGAGCTCCGAGTCCGAGAACACCTCGACGCTCCGGGCACCCCGCGCGAGAGCGTACTGGAGGCCGTGGAGCAGGGCCTGGTACTCGGCCACGTTGTTCGTGGTGCGGCCCAGGTAGCCGTACAGCGCCGCGTCCCCGAGGCCGTCGGCGCCGACCACGCTGACTCCGTAACCCGCCTCGCCGGGGTTGCCCCGGGAGGCGCCGTCGACGTGGATGCGGAGCGGCTCGGAGAGCCGGGCCCCGCTCACGGGAGCGGCGCCACCTCCTCGATCGGCGCGTAGAAGAGGATCCGGCTGCAGTAGTCGCACTGCCGGATCGCATCGTTGCGTTTGACCTCGACGAACAGCTGCGGCCTGAGCTTGACACGGCACTGGGAGCAGACCCCGTCCCGGGCCTCGGAGACCGCCGCGCCCCGCAGCTTGGCCACCCGCGCGAACCGCTCCCGCAGCTCCTCACTCAGACCGGAGGCCACCTCGCTCCGCTGCTCCTCGAGCCTGCGGCACTCCTGCTCCAGCCGGGCCTCCGCGGCGGCCAGCTCCGCCGTCCGCTCCGCGTGGCTGGCCGTCGCCTCCTCGAAGGCGGTCTCTTCCCTCCGCACCTCGGCGGTGAGCTCGTCTGCCCGCTCCATCTCCCCGAGGATGCGGTCCTCGCACCCCGAGATCTCCCGCTCCACGGCCTCGATCTCGTGGAGCATGGCGGTGTACTCCTTGTTCGTCTTGACGTCCATCAGCTGGCCCTTGAGACGGGAGCGCTTCGCCTCGAAGTCCTGCAGCTGGCCCTCGGACTGCCGCCGCGTCCGCTGCGACGACTCCAGCTGCTCCCGGGTGCGGTCGAGCGCGCTCCGCTCGGCGGCGAGCTCGTCGTCGGCCTTCTTCCTCCGGCGCGGGACGTCCTCGAGACGGGCGCGGGCCACCCGGAGCTCGTCTTCGAGCTCCTGGAGCCGGATCACTCTTTCGAGTTCGGAGTTCATCCCCTGGGGACGTGGATTCTAGCACCCGGGAGTGGCGGCGGGCGGCCGCGAATCCTTGTAGTCCCGCTGACTTCGCGGCGTCACGCAGACCGCTTAGCCTGGGTGACACGGCACATGGATCCCAAAAGGGGTTGACAGGCCGCTCGCATCGGGGGCATATACAGGGACTCGAGCCTGAACGCTGAGTATCGCCGTGCGCCGAGGACTGTGGAAGTCCCGGTGTGTCAGCCGGTTAGAAGGCGAGACAAGGAGAGGGACGAATGGATCGGAGAGAGTTCAGCAAGCTCATGGGTGCGGTCGTCGCGGGCATGATCGCCGGCTCCAAGGTGGCCTCCGCCGCCGAGGACGAGAAGGGCGGCAAGCATGTCTGCAAGGGCATGAACGAGTGCAAGGGCAAGGGCGGCTGCAAGACCGCGAGCAACGAGTGCAAGGGCCACAACGAGTGCAAGGGCAAGGGCGGTTGCGCGACCGTCGCCCACCACGAGTGCAAGGGCCACAACGAGTGCAAGGGTCAGGGTGGCTGCAAGTCCGGCGACAACGGCTGCGCCGGGAAGAACTCCTGCAAGGGCAACGGCGGCTGCGCCGTCCCCGTCAAGAAGGAGGAGTAGGCCCTTCCGAACCGCGAGAGGCCACGGCGCGCCGCCGTGGCCTCTCGCTGCCTGCGAAATGCCGAGGTATCTCGATTGAGCAACCGCTGGCAGCTTCCGGACCTGGGGATCGGCATCGGGCTGCGCACGGCCCACTTCCCCCACATCATCCGGGAGTGGCCCGAGATCGACTGGTTCGAAGTCCTCTCGGAGAACTTCATGGCCACCGGAGGGCGGCCCGTGTACGTCCTCGACCAGATCGCGGAGCGCTACCCGGTGGCGATGCACGGCGTCTCCCTCGGGATCGGCAACACCGATCCCCTCGACTTCGACTACCTGAGGCAGCTGCGCTCCCTCGCGGACCGCTGCCGCGCGCGCTGGGTCTCGGACCACCTGTGCTGGACCGGGGTCATGGGCCGGAACGCCCACGACCTCCTGCCGATGCCGTACACCGAGGAGGCGCTCCGCCACACCGCGGAGCGGGCCCGGATCGTCTCGGACTTTCTGGAGCGTCCCCTCGTTCTCGAGAACCCCTCCTCGTACGTCGAGTTCGCGGCGTCGACGATGCCGGAGTGGGAGTTTCTCGCGCGCCTCGCCGAGGACGCGGACTGCGGCCTGCTGTTGGACGTCAACAACGTCTTCGTCAGCTCGTTCAACCACCGCTTCGACCCGCGGGTCTACGTCGACGCCATCCCCGCTGACCGGGTCGTGCAGTACCACCTGGCGGGTCACACGAACAAGGGCACCCACATCATCGACACCCACAGCGACCGCGCCATACCGGAGGTCTGGGAGCTCTACGCCCGGGCCTGGCAGCGGACGGGAGCCACCGCGACCCTGTACGAGTGGGACGAGGATATCCCGCCCTTCGAGGTCGTCCACGCCGAGGCTCTCAAGGCCCGGGAACAATGGGCGGCCCTGACCGCCCCGGAATCCGCCCTGGTCCCGTGAAGCCCTCGGAGCTTCCCCTGGACGGCCTGCAGCGCTGGATGCACTCCGTGGTCGCGCATCCCGGCGACCTGGAGGAGGCCCTGAGCGGCGACGAAGCCCGGGCCGAGGTCGACCCCGAGAGAATCGAGCAGGTGGTGCTCCCCGCTCCGGACCTCACCCCGGCGGATCGGGTGGGGATCTACCACGGGATGTACTTCCTCAGGATGTACGACGCCCTCGCCTCGGACTACTACGCCCTGGAGCACTTCCTGGGGGAGCAGGCCTTCGGCGAGCTGGTCCGCGACTACGTCGCGGCGCATCCGTCCCGCAGCTTCAGCCTGAACCGCCTCGGCGACCACCTGCCGTGGTTCATCCGGGAGCGCGGACGCCTGACCCGGAACGGGTTCTGCGCCGAGCTCGCGGAGCTGGAGCTGGCCGTCACCCACGTCTTCGACGCCGAGGAGACGCCGAGCCTCACCCCCGAGCAGATCGCCGCGGTACACCACGAGGCCTGGTACGACGCCGTCCTCGAGCCGATCCAGGCCTTCCGCCTGCACGCGTTCCGCTACCCGGTCAACGCCTATCTCCAGAGTGTCAAGGACGACGACCACGAGAACCACCCGGCGCCCCGCCGCCGGAGCGAGTGGGTCGGCATCTACCGGCGTCACTACTCGGTCTACCGCCTGGCCCTCGCCCGGGAAGAGCACGCCCTCCTCGAAGAGCTCGTCGCCGGGCGCCCCCTCGGGGAAGCCCTCGGCGCGGCGACGCGCCGCGCCGCCGCGGTCGATCCCGCGAAGCTGCTGGTCTCGTTCCGGGAATGGGCTGCCGCCGGCCTGTTCCGGCGTGTGAGGCTGCCCGCCTCGCAGCCGTGAACGGGCGTACGGACCCCCCGCGGCGGCGATGGTGGGCCCGGAAGGACTCGAACCTTCGACAATCCGGTTATGAGCCGGACGTTCTAACCAGCTGAACTACGGGCCCAGGCCAGCCTACCACCCCCGATCGGGGGTGGCGCTCGCCTCGTCAGATGCGGCTTCCCTCCAGAAACGCCTTGAGCTTGCGGCTCCGGCTCGGGTGGCGCAGCTTGCGCAGCGCCTTCGCCTCGATCTGGCGGATCCGCTCGCGAGTCACCGCGAAGCTCTGACCCACCTCCTCGAGCGTGTGCTCGCTGCCGTCCCCGATCCCGAAGCGCATCTTGATGACCTTCTCCTCTCTCGGGGTGAGGGTCTTGAGCAGAGCCTCGGTCTGGTCCTTGAGGTTGATGTTGATGACCGCCTCCGAGGGTGAGACTGCGCTGCGATCCTCGATGAAGTCGCCGAGGTGCGAGTCCTCTTCCTCGCCGATGGGCGTCTCCAGGGAGATCGGCTCCTGGGCGATTTTCAGCACCTTGCGGACCTTGGAGACCGGGATGTCCATCCGCTTCGCGATCTCCTCCGAGGTGGGCTCCCGGCCGTACTCCTGGACCAGCGCCCTGCTGGTCCGGATCAGCTTGTTGATGGTCTCGATCATGTGGACAGGGATGCGGATCGTCCTGGCCTGGTCCGCGATGGCCCGGGTGATCGCCTGCCGGATCCACCAGGTGGCGTAGGTCGAGAACTTGTAGCCCCGCTTGTACTCGAACTTGTCCACGGCCTTCATCAGGCCGATGTTCCCCTCCTGGATCAGGTCCAGGAACTGGAGCCCGCGATTGGTGTACTTCTTCGCGATGGAGACGACCAGCCGCAGGTTCGCCTCCACGAGCTCCTTCTTGGCCTGCTCGGCGTGGGCCTCCCCCAGCTCCACGGTGTCGAGAGTCCGGTGCAGCTCGGCCGCCCGGGCGTCGTACTCGGCCTCGATCCCCTTGACGACCTCCTTCTGCTCGGCGATCTGGCGGCGGATCACCTTCTTGTACTCGTCGGAGATCTTGTGCTTGAGCTTCGGCTCCAGGCGGGCGACCTTCTCCTCGGCGATGCGCAGCCGCTCGACGCTCTCCCGGACCTGCTCGGTGAGGCGCCGCTTGACGGGCTCCGCGAGCTCGATGGCGCGGATCGCCATCGAGTATCCGATCCGGAGCCGCGCCAGCTTCCACTTCGCCTTCACGAAACGCGGCGAGCGCTTGCCCAGGTCGAGGAAGCGCTTGCGGTAGCTCAAGTAGTCCTTGTGCGCCTTGGCCACCTTCCCGAGCTTGTCGAGGGTCTCCCGGACCTTGGCCCGGGTCTTCTCCTCGGTGATCTCCTCCTCGTTGAAGACCACCACTTCGCGGATGTTGAGCTCTCCCGCCCCGAGCTGCTCCGCGTAACGGGCGCACTCGTAGGCGGCCATGTGGGTGCGGGTGATGGCGCGCATCACGGCGTTCTTGCCGCGCTCGATCCGCTTCGCGATCTCGACCTCGCCCTCCCGGGTGAGCAGCGGAACCGTCCCCATCTCGCGCAGGTACATCCGCACCGGGTCGTTCGTCTTGTCGAGGGCACCCGGGGTGAGATCCAGCTCCGCGCCCTCCTCGCCCTCGGACTTCTCCCGGAACCGCTGCTCCGAGTCGACCACCTCGATCCCCATCGAGCCGAACATCGTGAAGATGTCGTCGAGCTCGTCGGAGGAGCTGATCTCCGAAGGGAGCATGTCGTTGACCTCCTCGTAAAGGAGGTACCCCTTCTCCTTGCCCATGGTGATGAGCTGCCGGACCTCGTCGTACTTCTCTTCGATGGACAATGCCATTCCCAGCTAACCCCTTTGCGAGGCCTCTCGCCCCGTCGTCGGTTGAATCTTGGCCGCCGGCGTCCGCTGCAGGATCGCCAGCTGCTGTTTCAGCTTCAGCTGCTCCTCGAGGAGCAGGTTCTGCGCGTCCGAGTCGGCCCGCAGGACCTGCTCCCGGAGCGCTCTGATGCGCGCCTCGAGGGCGCGCCCCTTGATCTCCCGCACGCAGTCCGCGGCCGTGACCCGCTCCACCGGAGGCGGGTCGACCGCGATCTCGGTGACGACCCGCCGGGCGTCCTCGTCGTCGAGGGCCGCGGACAGCGTCACCGGCGTCACGGCGTCTCCCCGGGCCCGGATGCCCTGCGCGGCCCGCAGCAGAGCCGCGGAGCCGAGCCCCGCGAGGTCGGTCTCCGCGAGCTCGCTCAGCGCCTCCCCGACGCCCTCGGCCCCGACGAGGACCATCGAAAGCAGCCATCGCTCCACCGGGAGCAGGGAGATCCTCCGGGGCGGCGCCGCGGCGGCCTCTCTGGCCGGGGGAGCCACTTCGCCACCGATGGCCCGGCGCAGCTCGCGCCTCGCGGCGGCCGCGTCGACGCCGCCGCGCTCCGCCACGCGGGTGAGCCATGCTGAACGCTCCACCTCGCTGCGCACGCGCCTGAGCGCCGGGACCAGCGCCTTGAAGTAGGCCGCCTTCCCGGGCGGCGAGGAGAGGTCGTGCTCCCGGGCCGCCCGGTCCGCGAGCCACTCCACGTAGTGGGGCGCCGCCTCGAGCCGTTCGGCGTAGGCGTCGGCACCGGCCTCGGCGAGAAAGCTGTCGGGGTCGTGCCCGTCGGGCAGGGCGACCACACGGACCTCGAGGCCAGCCTCGAGGAGCAGCTCCCCGCTGCGCTCCGCCGCCCGGGTCCCGGCCTCGTCCCGATCGAAGCTGAGCAGCACGCGTTCGCAGAAACGGCCCAGCAGCCGCGCGTGGCTCTGGGTGAGCGCCGTCCCGCAGGTGGCCACCGCCTCGAAGCCCCCTTTCTGGATCGCCCGGGCCACGTCGAGGTAGCCCTCCATGAGGACGAGACGACCGCTCCGGCGGCTCTTGTCACGCGCCCACGAGAGGCCGTAGAGCACCTGCCCCTTGTGGTAGACGGGCGTCTCGGGAGAGTTGAGGTACTTCGGCTCGGAGCCGTCCAGGCTCCGGGCGCCGAAACCGAGCACGCGCCCCGACTCGTCGAGGATCGGGAACACCACCCGGTTCCGGAAGCGATCGTAATGGCCGCTTCCACCGCGTCGCTCCAGCGCCAGCCCGGCTGCCACGAGGCGCGGAGCCGGGTAGCGCGCCTCGAGGGCACCGAGCAGGTCCCGCCACGAGTCGGGTGCCGCGCCGACCCGCAGGCGGCGCAGCGTCTCTTCGTCGAAGCCACGTCCCTGCAGATAGCTCCGCGCCCGCGCCCCGGGGTCCGACCAGAGGTTTCTCTCGAATCGGGCGGCCGCCGCCTCGAGGACGTCGAGGAGCTCCTCCCGGACGCGGCGTTCCCCGCGCTCGCCGGGCCTCCGCTCGGGAACAGGGACGCCGAAGCGCCGAGCCACGGCCTCCACGGCCTCGGGGAAGCTGGCCTGGTCGCGGAGCATCAGGAACTTGAAGACGTCCCCCCCCACGCCACAGCCGAAGCAGTGGAAGACCGGAGGCTCCTGTCGCACGTTGAAGGACGGCGTCTTCTCGTCGTGGAACGGGCAGCGGCCCTTCCAGGACGCGCCCGCCTTGCGCAGCGAGACGTGGTCGCCGATCAGCGCGACGATGTCGGCGCTGCGCCGCACCTCCTCGATGAAGCCCTCTGGGAAGCCCACTACTTCAGCTCCACCACGGTGACGCCGCTCCCCCCCTCCCGGGAGGCGGCGGCGTGAAACGCGGCGACGTGGGGGTGATCCCGCAGCAGGCCCCCCACCGCGGAGCGGAGCCGTCCCTTGCCGTGACCGTGGATCACCCGGATCTGGGCCCGGTCGGCGAGGGCCGCGTCGTCGAGGAGCTTGTCGACCTGGGGCAGCGCCTCGTCGACGCTGAGCCCGATCACGTTGATCTCCCCGGGAACGTCGCGCCCGCCTCGGGCAGCGACCGCCGGCTCCGGGGGCCGCGGCCGTGGCGCCGTCGTCGGCTCCAGCTCCGATGCCGGCACCTGGACCCGCTTGCCCCGCACGGCGACCTCGGCCGTGCTCGAGGCCAGGGTCAGCACGCTGCCGGTCAGCCCCAGGCCGCGGATGCGCACGCGGTCGCCGACCGCGATCGCGGCCCCCACCGGCTCGTGCGGAGCCAGCGACGTCGACACCGCCCGCTCCCGGGCCTCCCGGACTGAGCGCCGCAGGCCTTCGCCCGCCAGCCTCGCCGCGCGGGCGGCCGCCCCGCGGGAGCTCTCCACGCGCCTCACGGCCGCGGCGATCGCCTCCCGGCCTTCCCGGACCACCTCCTCGGCCCGCTCGTCGACGCGCCGCGCTGCTGCCGCCACGGCCTCATGCCGCTCGGTCTCGGCGCGCCGAGCCGACACCTCGGCCTGGGCCAGCGCGCGCGCCAGCTCGCCCTCCCGCTCCAGGAGCCGGTCCCGCTCCCGTGCCAGGGAGGCGCGCTCCCTCTCGAGGCGGGCGATCAGGTCCTCGAGCCGCCCCCGGTCAGCGTCCCGCCTGGAACGGGCGTCGGCCAGGATCGCTGCCGGAAGGCCGAAGCGCTCCGCGACCTCGAGCGCCAGGCTGCGTCCCGGGACGCCCCGTCTCAGCACGTAGGTCGGCTCGAAAGTCTCCTCGTCGTACCCGAAGGAGGCGCAGCCCACCCCCGGGGTGGCCTCGGCGTAGGCCTTGACATCGCCGTGATGGGTCGTGGCCAGCACGATCGCGCCGGCCCGCCTGAAGTGCTCGATCACCGCGGCGGCCAGGGCCCCCCCTTCGGTGGGATCCGTGCCCGATCCCACCTCGTCGAGCAGCACGAGGGCAGGGAGTTCCAGCTCCCGGACCATCCTCACCAGCGCCGCGACGTGGCCCGAGAAGGTCGAGAGGCTGTCCGCGAGGGACTGCTCGTCGCCGATGTGGGCGAAGACGTGGCGGAACACGGGAAGCCGGCTGCCGGGCTCCGCCGGAACGTGGAGTCCCGACTGCGCCATCAGCGCGAGCACCCCGGCCGTCTTGAGGGCGACGGTCTTTCCCCCGGTGTTGGGTCCGCTGATGACCAGAGCCGTCTCGTCGCCTCCCAGGGTCAGGCTCACCGGCACCGGCTCGCTCCGGTCCGGCCGGGACGCGCCGATCTCGGCGGCGAGAGCGGGAATGAGCAACGGATGCCGGGCACCCCGCAGCAGCAGCTCGACCCCGTCCTCGACGATCTCCGGGGCGGTGGCACCCATGTCCTCCGCGAGCAACGCCCGGGCCTGGGCGGCGTCCAGCTCGGCCAGGGCCCCCGCCGCTGCGAGCAACTCCTCGGCGCGCCCCCCGACGGCACGGCTCAGCTCCTCGAGGATGCGCGCCACCTCCCGCGTCTCGGCGTCCCGGAGCTCCACGATCTCGTTGTTGAGATCCACGGCGGCCAACGGCTCCACGAAGACGCTCGCCCCGGACCCCGAGCCCCCGTGGACGACCCCGGGCAGCTGCGAGCGCTGGTTCGCCTTGACCACGAGGACGTAGCGATCGTTGCGGGTGGTGACGAGCTTCTCCTGGAGCAGGGGCTCGCTCTCCCGGTCGTGCAGGTACGACTCCATCACCGACTCGAGGGCCGAGCGCCGGCTGAGCAGGCCGCTGCGGATCCGCCGCAGCTCCTCGCTGGCGTCGTCCGAGACGTCTCCCGACGGGAGCAGCGCCCGGCGTACGGCGAGCGCCAGGTCGCGGTCGCGCTCGACGCGGGAGACCAACGCCGACAGCCGGGGGGAGGGGAACGCGTCGAGAGCGTCCGCGATCGCGACGCTCACCTCGACGAAACGCGCGAGGTCGAGCAGCTCCTCGGGCTCGAGGCGGGAGCCCCGGATCCGCGCGCGCCCGACCGCGTCCTTGATCTCCGGAAGCAGGTGAAAGGGCTGGCGCCCCGCCCTGCGCAGCAGCTCGCGGGCCTCGCCGGTCACGGCCAGGGCCTCGCGCACCCCCGCCGCATCGGCGGCGGGGGGGCAGCGGGCGACGCGCGCTCGTCCTCCGGCCGAGCCGGCCCGCCGCTCGAGGAGCGCGATCACCGCCCCGAACTCCAGGGCTTCGGACGCGCCGTCCAGCGAGCGGCTCTCGGGCCGCGGCGTCAAGGATTCGAGCGACAACCGACCTCCCGCAGGTATCGGGCGACCATCCTCAAAGGCAATAGAATGATTGGCTTACCGGCTCCGAGTGCCAGATCAGATCGCGACCTCGATCGGGCTCGTTGGACCGTCGGGACGGTGGGTCGACCAGGCTTCCCTCACAAGATGTGGAGAGTCAAGGGCTTTGTCAAGGTAGCCCGCTCCCGGGATGCCGGGGCTGGCGCCCGTCCCGGACCTCGGCGTAGACTGCCCGGAAGCGGCCCGTGCGTGCCAGACGGCGTCCAATGCGGGTCGGGAGCGAGGTCTTGACGGCGATGTCGGCGGCGACCGGACTGCTCGCCCTCTACTTCACCACGCTGCTGATCCTGTCGGTGTACGGACTGCACCGCTACGCGCTGGTCTACCTGTACTACCGGCACCGGAAGCGGGCGGCCTCCCCCGCGCCGCCGCCCCCGCGCTGGCCCCGGGTGACGATCCAGCTCCCGGTCTACAACGAGATGTACGTCGTGGAGCGCCTGCTGGACTCGGTGGCCCGCATCCGCTACCCCCGCGACCGGCTCCAGGTGCAGCTGCTCGACGACTCCAGCGACGAGACCCGGGCCATCGCCGAGAGGAGGGTGCGGTTCCACCGGCGCGAAGGGCTGGACGTCGAGTACCGGCACCGGGCCGAGCGTCGCGGGTTCAAGGCGGGAGCCCTCGCCGAAGGGCTGGCGCACGCCACGGGTGAGTTCATCCTGATCCTGGACGCGGATTTCATCCCGCCCCCGGAGTTCCTGGAGCGGACCCTCGGGCACTTCGCGGACGCGGGGGTGGGGATGGTCCAGGCGCGCTGGGACCACGTCAACCGCGGCTACTCGCTGCTGACCGAGGTGCAGGCGATCCTCCTGGACGCGCACTTCGTCCTCGAGCACGGGGGCCGCCACCGCTCGGGGCGCTTCTTCAACTTCAACGGGACCGCGGGAATCTGGCGCCGCAGCGCCATCGAGGACGCCGGGGGATGGGAGGGGGACACCCTCACCGAGGACCTGGACCTCTCCTACCGGGCCCAGCTCCGGGGTTGGCGCTTCGTCTTCCTCCCCGACGTGACGGCCCCGGCCGAGCTCCCGGTGGAGATGAACGCCTTCAAGAGCCAGCAGCTCCGCTGGGCCAAGGGGACGGCGCAGACCTGCCTGAAGCTGCTTCCGCGCATCCTCGGCAGCGCGCTGCCGGCCCGGGTCAAGCTGGAGGCCTGGTTCCATCTCACGGCTCCCGCCACGTATCCGCTGATGGTGCTGCTGGCGGTGCTGCTGCCGCCGGCGATCGCGATCCGCGGGAGCATCGGGGCCGGCGAGCTGCTGCTCCTGGACATCCCGCTGTTCGCCGCGGCCACCGCCTCGGTGACCAGCTTCTACCTCGTCGCCGAGCGCGAGCTCCGCATTCCCTGGAAGGGCCGCCGCCGTCTGATCCCCGCCGTGCTCGCCGTGGGGATCGGGCTCTCGGTCAGCAACGCCCGGGGTGTGCTGGAAGCGCTGCTCGGCCGCCGCTCGGGGTTCGAGCGCACGCCGAAGCACCGCGTCGAGTCGCGCAGCGACGACTGGCGCGGCAAGCGCTACCGGGGTCGGGCGGGGGCGGCGCCCTGGGTCGAGCTGGCCCTCGGCCTCTACCTCACCGCGGCCGCCGTTCACGCCGCCGCCGCCGGCCTGCTGGGCCCGCTTCCCTTCGTGGTGCTGTTCCAGGCCGGCTTCCTGTACTCGGCGTTGACCTCCTTCATTCACCGCCTGCGCCCCTCCGCCGCCTAGCCTCCGGCTGTCGCGGCTGGTCAGGCCCGGCTCGAGCGGGGCCGTCAGGAGCCGGTGGCCGCGTCCCGACGGCGGCTGTAGACTCCTCGTCGGCGCCCAATGGACCTTCGCGACAAGAGCGTCCTGATCCTGGGTGGCTTCGGTCTCGTCGGGCAGGCCGTGGGCCGCCGCCTGCTGCGGGAGACGCCTCGGGAGCTGGTCCTGCTGTCGCTGCGCCAGGGGGAGGCCGAGGAGGCGGCGGCGGGCATCGGCGCCGAGGCCCGCGGCACCCAGGTCGTCCCGGTCTGGGGCGACATCTTCACGTTGACGGATCTCAAGGACCGCGACCGCAGGGAGGTCTACGCGGACCCGGCTGCCCGCCGCCGTCTGATCCATCGGCTGATCGAGCCCCTCTCGGACCGGGCGGTCTCCGAGTACTTCCTCTACGACCTCGTCAGGACTCGCCGCCCCGACGTGATCATCGACGCCGTGAACACGGCCACGGGCATCGCCTACCAGGATGTCTACCGGGCGAGCCGGGTCGCCTACCAGGCGCTGATCGCCGGCGGCGACCTCGGGGAGAGCCTCGAGTCGCTGTTGCTGACCGACTACGTCCCGCAGCTGATCCGCCACGTGCAGGTGCTGTACCGGGCCATGGTCGACGCGGGCACTGGTGCGTACCTGAAGATCGGGACCTCGGGTACGGGCGGGATGGGGCTGAACATCCCGTACACCCACTCCGAGGAAAAGCCCTCCCGGGTGCTGCTCTCGAAGAGCGCCCTGGCCGGCGCCCACACCCTGTTGCTGTTCCTCCTCGCCCGAACCCCCGACGCGCCGTTCACGAAGGAGATCAAGCCCGCCGCGGCGATCGCCTGGAAGCGGATCGGCTTCGGCGAGATCCTGCGCCGGGGCCGCCCCGTCCCCTTGTACGACTCGGACGCGCCCGTCGAGCTCAGCTCCGGGACCGGGTTCGCTTCCCTGGATCCCGGGTGCGGCCGGCCCCTCGGGCGCAACCTCGAGAACGTCTTCATCGACACCGGAGAGAACGGCATCTTCTCGCTCGAGGAGTTCGCCGCCATCACCACGAGCGAGCAGATGGAGTTCGTGACCCCCGAGGAGATCGCCGAGGTCGCCGTGCAGGAGCTGTACGGGGGGAACACCGGACACGACGTCGTGAACGCCCTGGACAACGCCGTGATGGGACCGACCTACCGCGCCGGCCTGATGCGGCACTGGGCTCTGGAGAAGCTGCGCGAGCTGGAGGTCCAGCGGGGCGCGCAGAGCGTCGCGTTCGAGAACCTGGGGCCGCCCCGCCTCTCGAAGCTGCTCTTCGAGGCCGACCTGCTGCGTCGGACGTCGCAGCAGATGTCCCGGGTCCGGGAGGCCTCCCCCGCCCAGCTCTCCGTGGCGTGCGCGGCCCGGGTCCGGGAGGACGCGACCCTGAGGAGCGAGATCCTCTCGATCGGCATCCCGATACTCATGCCCGACGGCCGCCTGCTCCGGGGGCCCGAGTGCAAGATCCCGGCGGCCTCCACCCCCGGGGAGACCTTCGCGATCAGCCCGGAGCGCGTCGAGGAGTGGGCCCGCGACGGCTGGGTGGACCTGCGGGAGCCCAACATGGCGCGGTGGCGGGAGCGCTTCCTCAGTATCGAGGCGGAGGTTCAGGCGATCCCGCCGGGCGAGTCCTCCTCGCGCTTCCTCCGCGACCGGCAGTTCTGGAGCCCCGACGGCGCGATCCAGCCCGGCAAGGTGGTGGGGTGGGTCTTCGCCACCGAGGAGAAGGGCGCGCGGATGAAGTGACCACGCGCTACGGAGGGGAGCGGGAACCGGTCGGCGCCGGGGTGCGGCGGGTGCTGTGGCGGACGCTGTTCCTGAACGCCGGCGTCAGCCTCGCGAAGATCGCCGTCGGGACGCTCAGCGGGAGCCTCGCGATGGTCGCGGACGGCTACCACAGCCTCCTCGACGGCGGCAACAACCTGATCGGCCTGGTCGTGACGAGCTGGGCCTACGAGCCCCCGGACCCCTCCCATCCCTACGGCCACCGGAAGTTCGAGACGGCGGCGGCCGTGGGTCTCGGTCTGCTCCTGCTCGGGTTGTCCTACCGACTCGTGGAGGATGCGCTGCGCCGGCTCGTGGCCCCGGAGCCGCCGACGATCGGATGGCTCAACTGGGCGGTGATGGCCGTCACCCTCGCGATCAACATCTGGGTCGCGGCCTACGAAGCCCGGGAGGGTCGGCGCCTGGGGAGCGAGTACCTGATGGCGGACGCGGCACACACCCGCTCCGACGTCTACGTCACGCTCGGCGTGGCGGGATCCTTCGCCGGGGCGCGTGCCGGTCTGGTCTGGGCCGACGGCCTCGCGGCCGCGGCCATCGCGGGCTTCATCGCCATCCTCGCGGCCCGGATCCTGATCGGCGGCTTCAACGTCCTGACCGACCGCGCACCGATTCCCCTGGCCGCGATCGAGGGAGTGGTGGCGGGGGTCTCGGGTGTCTCGGCAGTGCGCTCGGTCCGCGCCCGTGGTGGACCCGGCTCGGCCTACGTGGACGTGGTGGCGGTCATGGACGGCGAGCTGACGCTGCGGCAGGCCCACGCCGTCGCGGACCGGATCGAGGACGCCCTGGTCCGGGCCCACCCTTCGATCGTGGACGTGGTCGTCCACCCCGAGCCGACCGAAGACTCGTAGCTCACGGCGCCTCGCGGCGCGACCCGCCGCAGGCCGGGCATGGGCAGATCCGGCGCAGCCAGCGAAAGCTGTAGATGCCCGTGTCGTGACCGTCCGCCCAGGTCAGGCCCAGGGCGTAGTTGCCGACGCCCGCGACCCTGGCCAGCTCCTGTCCCGTGAGGCTCAGGTAACGGGCCACCGGCTCGTGGCCCTGGCAGCTCGCGCACGGGCACCAGCTCCTGAGGTAGTCGAGGGGAAAGGGCGAGACGTGACCGTCCGTCCAGGTGACGACGAGCCGGCGCGCTCCTCTCTCGTGTCGGGCCTCGACGGGCTCGGGAGCCTCGCCCCCCGGGATGGAGCTCAATCCGAGGCGTCGCCGACCAGGAAGCGGATCGACACGATGCGCCACTCTCCCCGCTCCTGGACGAGCTCGATCTCCACGGGCTCGACGCCTCCCGTCGCCGACTCGATGGTCCCGCCGAGGCTGGCGCGGCCGTCGTTCCGGGACACGCTCGTGAACGACGATTCGGCGAAACCCGCGAGGGCGGGGTGCTGCGAGACCAGGGCCTGGAGCTGCTCGACGCTCACCTGGGCCCGGTACGCCTCGGCGAGCTCCGGGTAGGCCTGCTCGGGGCTCGCGGCGATGCGCGCGAGCTGCTCGTCGGCGGCCTTGCGCGGTGCCTGGGTCAGCATGTAGACGGCTCCGAAGCTCACCAGGGCGAACAGCACGACGAGGGTCAGGCAGCCCGCGCAGCCGGCTCCTACCCAGAACAGCGGGCTGCGGCCCTTTGCGGGCGGAGGAGCCGCCTCGGACATCTGCGGAACCGGAGCTTCCGATGGGCGCGCAGGGGCGGCCACGCGGGAGGGTGGGGGCGGCTCGGGGAGATCGCCGCCGGAGGACGACGGCGGTGGTGGCGGAGATGTCGGCGGCAGTGGCGGCGGCGCCCCGAAGCTCCCCGCCTCGACGGCCTGGGTCTCGTCGGTCGTGGTCGCGGGAACCCTCCCCGCCGGCGGGCGACTCAGGTCGGGGGCGTCGAAGACGGCGGTCATGCTGGGGATGGCCACGGTCGCGTCGGGCGACTCCGGCTCGACGATCTCCGCCTTCAGGCTGACCGAGCCGAAGCGCACCTCCTGACCGTCCCGGAGCTCTGACTCGCCCGTGCGCTGGCCGCCGACGAAGGTCCCGTTCGCGCTCCCCAGGTCGACCACGAACCAGGTGCCGGCGCGGAGCTCGAGGCGCGCGTGCTTGCGGGAGACGGAACCGTCTTCGAGGATCAGATCGGCCTCGGCGGACCGACCGACGACGCTCCCGCTCCTGTCGGGGGCGACTTCCAGAGCCCGGCCCGTCGCGGGTACGAGCCGCAGACCTGCCACGCTACTCCTCCAGTTTCGCCGCTCTTCGAGTGAGAACTTCCGCGGGATTCTAGCATGGGGGTCTGAGGCCTATCCGAGCGCTTGACCGCGTCAGTGCGAGCCAGTAGCCTCCGCTGCGCATTGACCTCGGCGAAGACCCTCGCGATCGAGACCCGTGGAGTCAGCCGGCGCTTCGGCCGGCGCTGGGCCCTGGCCGAGGTCGACCTGCAGGTGGAGAGCGGGACGACCTTCGTCCTCAGCGGCCGCAACGGGTCGGGAAAGTCGACGCTGCTCCGGGTGCTCTCCACCGCGATCCGTCCCGACCTGGGCCAGGCGCGAGTCGGCGGGTTCGACGTCCGCAGCCACCGGGACGCGGCGCGTCGGGCGACGTCGCTGCTGGGCCACTACTCCAACCTCTACGATCCGCTCACCGCCCTCGAGAACCTGCAGCTGCCGGCGCGCTTCCTGGGGAAGTCGCAGGGGCGGAGCGAGCTGCTCCCGGCGCTGGAGCAGGTCGGTCTCGCCGAGCGTGCGGACGACCCGGTGGCGACGTTCTCTGCCGGGATGCGCAAGCGGCTCTCCCTCGCCCGCGCCCTGCTCAAAGGCGCCCCCATCCTGCTCCTCGACGAGCCCTTCGGCGCCCTGGACCCGCCCGGCTTCCGTCTCGTCGCCGACGTGCTCGAGTCCGCCCGCCGTGACGGCGTCACGGTGGTGATGGCGACCCACCAGCTGCAGCGCGGCAGCGAGCTCGGCGACCGGGCCCTGGTTCTGCAATCGGGGCGCGTGGTCTGGACGGGACCAGCACCGGAGCTGGCGACCGCGGGAGCCGCCGCGGGCCTGGCCGAGTCCCGCTGATGGGGGAGCTCGGCGCGGCTCTCAGCAAGGAGGCCCTGCTCCAGTGGCGCAGCCGGTCCCGGGTCGTCGCGATCGTCGTGTTCGGCTCGAGCGCGCTGCTGCTGTTCAGCTTCGCGATCGGGCCCGACACGAGCGCGCTCTCCCGGCACGCTCCGGGGTTCCTGTGGCTGGCGCTGTTGCTGTCGTCCACGCTGTCGCTCTCCGAGAGCTTCCGCGCCGAGACCGACGAGCGGGCCCTCGAAGGGCTGCTGCTGCTCCCGGCGAGGAGCCACGCCCTCTTCTACGGCAAGGCGATCGCGAACGGGCTGCAGCTCGCCCTGCTCGGAATCGCGCTCCTCGCACCCATGGTGGTGCTCTACGACGCGCCGCTGCCGCGCCCGTGGGCGCTGATCGGGGTGATCCTCCTGGGCAGCGCCGGGCTGGCGGCGCCCGGGACGCTCTACGCGGCGATGACCTCCCAGCTCCGCGCCGACCAGACCCTGCTGCCGCTACTGCTGTTCCCGCTCGTCGTCCCTGTCCTGCTGGCCTCGGTCAAGGCGAGCTCGCTCCTGATGCACGGCGACGCCATGGGTCAGGTGGGATCCTGGCAGATGCTGCTGGTGGCCTTCGACGTGATCTACTGGTCTCTCTGCGGCGTTTTGTTCGAGCGCGTGGTGGAGGACTGATCCCGCAGAAGTTGCGCGATGCCCGCCGCCGGCGCAACGTCTGCGAGACTGGTGGGGGACTCAGGTACGCCCATGCCGCTGTAGATCAGGTTCTTCCGCGCCTGTGGGAGTGGCACGCGCAATGCTGACGTGACAGCCGGCACCTGTTGGCTCGACGTCCGAGCTAGACTCGGGGAGAGGCACCCGCAACATGACGATCGCGACGAACAGCCGCGGAGCCGCGCTCATGGCGCTGGGGGCGGCGTTCCTGATGGCCGGTTCGTACCTGGGCTTGTTTCGGGCTCCGGCCGAGCAGTACATGGGGGACGTGCAACGGATCATGTACGTCCATGTGCCGACGGCGTGGAACGCGCTCCTCGCGCTCACCTTCGCCTTCGGCTGCGCCGTGACGTTTCTGGTCCGCGGTGGCTGGAGCTGGGACGCCCGCCACGAGGCGGCGGTCGAGGTCGGCGTCGTGCTCGGCGCGCTGCTCTGCGCACAGGGCGCCGTGTGGGCGAAGCCGACCTGGGGAGTCTGGTGGGACTGGGACCCGCGGCTGACGACCACCGCCGTGATGGTGTTCGCCTTTGCCGGCATACTGGCGCTGCGCCGCTTCGTCGAGGACCCCGCGCGTCGAGCGGTGTGGTCCGCAGTGGCGACGATCGTCGCCTTCGTGGACGTGCCGATCGTCTACTTCTCGGTGCGCTGGTGGAACTCGCTGCACCAGCTGCAGTCCACCCCGGAGACCGTCTCGGCGGCCTTCCACTGGCCGCTCCGGATCAACGCCTTCGGGATCCTGTTTCTGATGTCGGGCTGGATCAGCGTGCGCTCCCAGCTCTCCCGCCTGAGGCTCTCGGGGGAGCTGGCGCCGCCTCTGCCGGCCGCGGCAGCGAAGCTGGCCGAGCAGCCGGCGGGAGGGACGTCGTGAGTGGTGTGGTGGTCGGGGGCTGGGAGTACGTCTGGGCGGCGTACGCGATCACGGCGGCGGTGCTGATCGGCTACACGGTCTCACTCGCGGTCCGCTGGCGCTCCGCGAGAGAGCGCGCGCTTCGCCAGACCGAGGAGAGGTGATGAGCGACGAACAGATCCCCGCGGCTCGCGGCCGCAGGCGCGCCATCGTGCTGGCCGCCGCAGTGGCGGCCGGGGCGGCGATCCTGCTGGTGACCGCCGGAGGCATCGGTGAGAACCTCGTCTACTACTGGGACGCGACCGAGCTGCACGCCTCTGGGGACCGCGCCATCGGCGCGACGATCCGGCTCGGGGGGATGGTCGCAGCGGACTCGGTGACGTACTCGGGCTCGGGCTCGACCCTGGAGTTCGACGTGACCGACGGAGAGCGGTCGGTCCACGTGCGATCCACGGGGGTGCCCCCGCAGATGTTCCGCGAGGGAATCGGTGTCGTCGTGGAGGGGACCATGACCCGGGCCGGGACCTTCGAGGGTCACCGCCTGATGATCTCGCACGACAACGAGTACCGCACACCCGCAGAGGGCGAGGAGATCGACATCCGGGAGCGGATGCGCTCGGTCCGCGGCCTCGACGCGAGCTGATGGTCCCGCTGCTCGGTCGTTCCCTGATCCTGCTCTCGCTCCTCGTGGCGATCCTCGGGGCGATGCTCGCCTTCGCCGCTGCGGCACGCCGCAGCGCGGGCGGCGCGCTCTGGACTCGGCGGGCGGCGTACGCCTTCGCCGCCATCATGGCCCTGGCCAACGGGCTCATGGTGTACGCCCTCCTGGCCCGGGACTTCTCCGTGGGCTACGTCGCCCAGGTGGGGTCGCGCGCGGTGCCGGCGTGGGTCGCCGTGGTCAGCCTCTGGTCTTCCCTGGAGGGCTCGATCCTGTTCTGGGGCCTGGTCCTGGGCGCCTACGTGGCGGCGGCCACCTGGAACCTGAGGAAGGCTCCCGCAGACCAGGTGAGCTACGCCACCGGGGTCTGGCTCGCCACCGGGGCGTTCTTCGCGTTCCTGCTCGCGGGACCGGCCCAGCCCTTCGCCACGGTGTCGCCCGTTCTCGAGGACGGGCCGGGACCGAACCCGCTGCTCCAGAATCACCTGCTCATGATCGCCCACCCGCCGTTCCTCTACCTGGGCTACGTGGGCATGACGATCCCCTTCGGCCTCGCGTCGGCGGCGCTGCTGACGGGGCGCCTGGGCGCCGACTTCCTGCGGCCGCTGCGGCTCTGGTTGATGCTCCCCTGGACCTTCCTGACCGTGGCCATCGTCCTCGGCGGCTGGTGGGCCTACGAGGTCCTCGGGTGGGGTGGCTACTGGGCCTGGGACCCCGTGGAGAACGCGTCCTTCCTCCCCTGGCTCACCGCTACCGCCGCGCTCCACTCGGGACTGCTGATGGAGCGCAAGGGGATCCTGAAGGGCTGGACCGTGACACTGATCCAGGCCAGCTTCCTGCTCACCATCCTCGGGACCTTCATGACCCGCTCGGGGGTGTTCAACTCGGTCCACTCCTTCACCCAGAGCGCGATCGGGCCCACGCTGCTCGTCTTCCTGGCCGTCGCGCTGATCTGGTCCGTGGTGCTGCTCGCCACGGGGATCGACCGGCTCGGGTCGAGCCGCGAGATCGGCGCCGCTGCCAGCCGGGAGAGCATGTTCCTCATGAACAACCTGCTCTTCGTGCTGTTCACGTTCACGGTCCTGATCGGGACCGTCTTCCCGCTCGTGGTGGAGGCCGTCCGCGGCGTCCAGATGAGCGTGGGCCGGCCCTACTTCGACCGGATGGCGGTCCCCATCGGGGTCTCGCTGCTGCTCCTGCTCGGCGTGGGGCCCGCGCTCCCTTGGGGTCGCGCCACGAGCGAGGAGGTGCGCCGCGCCCTGCTCCCGCCCGCCGCGTCCGGCCTCGTCGCCGGGGCGCTCGGTCTGGCGCTGGGAGTCGAGAACGGCTGGACGCTGCTCACGGTAGCCTTCGGAGGCTACGCCCTCCACGTCACCCTCAAGCAGCTCTGGGTGCCGGCGCGGCTGCGCGTCGGGAGCGGCCTCGGCGCGGCCGCAGCCGAGCTGCTCCTGGGCAGCCGGCGCCGGACCGCGGGCTACCTCGTCCACCTCGGAGCGATCCTGATCATCGTGTCGATCGCGGTCAGCAGCACCGAGGGGCGGAGCACGGAGGTCGAGCTGGCCGCCGGTGAGAGCGCGACCCTGGGCGCCTACACGCTGACCTTCGTCGGTGCCGAGGAGGTCCAGGAGCCCCACCGGGTCTCCACCATCGCGAGGGTGGCGGTCCGCCACGGCGGCCGCGACCTGGGGGTCGTCGAGCCGCGCATGAACCAGTACGAGATGCAGCGCCAGCCGATCGGGACCCCTGCGGTGCGCACGGGCCTGACCGAGGACCTTTACCTCTCGGTCATGAACGTGGATCCGGCCGGCCAGCGCGTCGGCCTCCTGGCCCTGGTCAACCCGATGGTGGGATGGATCTGGGTCGCCACCGGCATCATGGGCCTCGGGGGCGTGCTCGCGCTGGTCCCGGTCAGGCGTCCGCAGCGCCGGCCTGCTGCGAGCCCGGTCGCGGCGGCGGTCCCCGAGGGCATGCGGTGAACCGGCGCGTCCTCTGGGTGGGTCTCGCGCTCAGCGTGCCCCTGGTTGCGGTGCTCGTCGCGAACCTGGGGCGCGATCCGCGGGCGATCCGCTCGCCGCTGATCGGCCGGGCCGCCCCTGCCTTCGCGCTCCCCACGGCCGACGGCGCGGCCTCCGTCGACCTGACCGAGCTCCGGGGGCGGGTGGTCGTCCTCAACTTCTGGGCGACGTGGTGCATCCCCTGCTTCGAGGAGCACGAGGTCCTGGCCCGGGGCGCGGAGCAGTTCGCCGATCGCGCCCAGTTCCTGGGTGTGGTCTACCAGGACGAGGTGGAGAAGGTGCACCGCTATCTCGAGCGCTTCGGCCAGAGCTACCCCTCCCTGCTCGACGAGGGGGGGCAGACCGCCATCGCCTACGGGGTGGGGGGCGTTCCGGAGACGTACTTCATCAGCCCCGACGGGGTGATCGTCGAGAAGTACGAAGGGGCGCTCACCTCCCGGGCCCTGAGCGCGCTCGTGGAGAGCGCCGCCCGGCACGGGGCGGGCTCGTGAGCGCGGCGTTGCTCGCCTTGGCGCTGCTGGCGGTCCCCGCTGGGGGCAACCTCGGGCCGCCACAGGGGGCGCCTCTCGCCGGTGAGGAGCTCGAGCGGGAGACGCATCGCGTCTCGGCGCTCCTGCGCTGCCCCGTGTGTCAGGGGCTCAGCGTCGCCGACTCCCCCGTGGACCTGGCCCGCGACATGCGGAGCCAGGTGCGAGAGCTCCTGTCCGAGGGTTACTCCGAGGAGCAGATCGTGGAGTACTTCGAGAGCGCCTACGGAGAGTTCGTGAGGCTCGAGCCGAAGCTCACCGGCGTCAACTGGCTGGTGTGGCTCGCCCCCCTCGCCGGGCTGCTCGCGGGGGCCGGGGTCGTAGCCTGGGCTCTGCGCCGAGGAGGTGCGCCTCCCGCCGCGCGGCCGGCGGGTCCCGACGACGCGCTCCCGGCCGACGAGCACCTGGCGAGCTACGTCCTGAAGGCGCGGGAGCTGGCCTATGGATGGCCCGGAGGAGCCCGGCCCTCGGAGCCGGCCGGGGCAGGGACCGAAGCGTGACCGGAAGCGAAGTCGACTGGGTCCCGGCGCTGCTCGTCCTCGCCGTCGCGGTCGTGCTCGGCGCCGTCGCCGTGGCTCGGATGAGGAGAGGCGCGGCCGCGCCCGCGTCGGAGCGCGCGGAGCTGGAGGCCGAGAGCCAGCGGCTGATCTCCCAGCTCCGGGAGCTCGGGCCGGACACGGAGCTGCTCCAGCGCCGCCGCGATCTCGAGCAGGCCGCGGCCGAGGTCCTGATGCGCATCGACGCCCTGCCCACCGCCGGCGCGGCCACGAAGCGGCCCCCGGCGAAGAGGGCCGCGGGGGCCCCTCAGCCACCTGAGCCCGCACCTGCGCAACGGTCGTCCCTGGCGGGGTTCCTCTGGGGGATCGGCTCCGCGGCGGCGGTCGGCCTGCTGCTCTGGGCCGTCTCCGACACCGCCCGCGAGCGCGATGCGGGAGAGCCGGTCACGGGGGACGTGGGACCTGCCGGAGACGGTTCCGAAGCCGCGTCCGACCCGGAGCTCGAGGCCCTCCACGAGGCGGTCCGGCGCGACCCCGAGGACGTCGAGGCGCGCCTCGCCCTGGCGCAGCGTCACCTGATGCGGCAGGACCTGATGGCAGTGTTCGAGCAGACCCAGTTCGTCCTGGAGCGGGACGCCCGGCACCCGCGGGCGCTGGCGTACCAGTCCCTTGTCCGGCTCGCGATGGGTCAGGCCGACCTCGCCGAGGAGATGCTGCAGCAGGCGCTCGAGGTCGAGCCCGACTACCTCGAGGCCTACGTCCACCTCGCCCTGGTGTACGCCCGGGTCGGAAAGGCGGAGCAGGCGGAGGCGGCGATCGCGGAGGCCTCGCGCCGGCACCCCTCCGAGGCCGAGATGCTGGGGCGCCTCCTCGGAGAGATCCGCACGGCCGCCGCGGCCGAGCCGCTCCCCGCCGAGGCCCACCCGGAGGTCCCGCCGCCGCCGGCCGTCCCCGAGGCCGCTCCGGCGCTGGCCGCGGGGGTCAGCGGCGGCGCGGGTTACGGGGGGCAGATCCGCCTGGATCCCGGCTTCACCGGAGCGATCGCTCCCGGCGCGGTCATTTTCCTGACAGTGCGGGAGGAGGGCTACGCCACGGGTGCGCCCAACGCGGCGAAACGCCTGCCGATCGGCAGCCTTCCCATGGCGTTCCACGTGGGCGCCGGGGACTCCATGATGGGCGGCGAGCTGCCCGAGTCGGCCCGGATCGAGGCGCGGGTGGACCGGGACGGGGACGTGATGAGCCGGGATCCCGGGGATCCGGTCGCGGTGCTCGACGGAGTCCCCCTCGGGTCCGACGACATCGAGCTCGTCCTGAGATCGCCGTGAGCGAGAGCCCGGCGCCGCCCTCCCCGAGCCCCGCCTCGCTGACCGCGCTGGTCGGACTGGGAGTAGCCTCGGGGCTGTGGTCCCTCGTGCTGTGGGGCGATCTCGCCGCGAGCCGCGGGGCGGGGATCGCGGTGTGCAGCTTCGGTGCGGCCGCAGACTGCGGTGCGCTCTGGGACGCTCCCTTCGCCGCCGCCGTGCACGGGTGGACGGGGGTGCCCGTGGCGGGGTGGGGCCTGATCTGGGGATTCGTGGCCCTCGCGCTGCCTCTGGAGCTGCTGCGCAGAAGCGCCGAAGGTCGACACGAGCCCGCGCTCACCACGGCGATCCGGCTCGTCGCGGCCGCGGGAGCCGTCGGCGTGTTCGTGCTCGCCTCGGTGGCGCTCTCGGCGCGGGTCTTCTGCGCCGGCTGCTTCGTGAGCTACGTGCTCGCCCTGGGCTATGCGGGGATCGCGCTCTTCGACTGGCGCGCCTTCGGACTCCCCGACGCGACCAGAGGAGCCGGGCTCGCCGCGGGCTCGGTCCTGGCGGCCTTCCTGCTGCTGCTCTACCCGGGGACCCGCACGGCCCGGTCCGGGACGGATCCGAGCGTGGCCCAGGCGGCCGCGGGCGGTGAGCTGGAGCAGTTCATCGCCTCGCTCAGCCCGGCCATGCGACAGCAGCTCTCGGACTCCCTGGAGATCCATCGCCGCTCGCCCCGGCTGGGTGCCCCCCTGCCGCAGTCGGCGGGGACGGTGCTCGACATCGTCGACTTCACCGACGTGCTCTGTCCCGCCTGCGCCGACCTCCACCGCACCCTCGAGCAGCTCCGGGAGATCGCGGAGCCGGGGGCGGTGGCGATCCGGTCGCTCCAGTTCCCCCTCGACGCCTCCTGCAACGACATGGTGGAGCGGGGCGGGGAGCCGGTTCGTTGCGAAGCGGCGCTCGCCCGCATCTGCCTCGCGGGCCGGCCGGGTGCCCTGGAGTACGACGCGGCGCTCTTTGCCGAGCAGGACGCCCTCGACGCCGCCCGCGTGCGCGCCCTCGCCGAGGCCCACATCCCCGGGCGGGATCTCGCTGCCTGCGTCGCCGATCCCGCCACGCGCCGGACCCTCGACGAGCAGATCGCCCTGGCCCGCCGCTTCGAGATCGAGGGAACGCCGCTGGTCGTCGTCAACGGCCGCCGGGGGACGAGCGTGGGAGCCTTCCTGTACGCGCTCCTGCTCAGTCGGGGCGACGCCGACCACCCTGCTTTCGCGGCGCTGCCGGCCCCGCGGCCCGGGGCCCACATCCACTGACCGCCGGCCGGTTCAGGCGGGGGCGTGGGCGGCGTCGACTCCGGCGAGCCGCGCAGCCCGGGGCGGGAAGCACAGCCTCCGGAAGTTGCAGCGCCGGCAGACGCTGGGACGGTCGATCATGGGGAAGTCCTCGATCCGGGCCTGGTTCTGCTCGGGATCCCGGAGCAGCTCGCGCATCCGGGCGGCGCTCTTCTCGATGAAGGACCGGGCGCTCTTCAGACCCGACGGCTTCACGCCGCGCCGAACGTAGCGGCGCTGGGCCAGGTAGGCCAGCTCGGTCTCGATCCCCTCCGGCGAGTCGACCCAGCCGTGCTCGGCTGCGTAGAGCGCGTAGCCCGCCACCTGGACCTCGCTGAAGCGCCCCTCTCCACGTCCCGTCTTCCAGTCCACGATCACGACGCGGCCGTCCCGGCTCCTGAACGCGAGGTCCATCCGCAGGCGGGCGGGCACGCCCCCCACGTGGAACTCGGCCAGGTCCTCGAGGGTCAGCCAGTTGTCCCGCCCGGCGTCCAGGGCCTGCTTCAGGGTGTCGGACCTGAAGAAGCTCCGCAGCGAGCGCATCACGATCCCCACCAGCAGCTTCTTGTCGTCCCGATCGACGCTCACCTCGTACTCGTGCTCGAACAGGCGGAAGGCGGCCGGGTCGTCTCCCGCCTCGCTGGCCCTCCAGTCGGCGAGCATGCGGGTGTGGATCACGTCGCGGATGAGTGCCTCCTGCAGCTCCGGCTCGGGGATCGTGTCGTGCTCGCGCAGGAACCCCTCGATCGTCTCGTGGACGACGTTCCCGGCCCACATCGGCAGCGCCGACAGCTTCTTGAGGCGGTAGATCTCCGGATCCTCGGCAGCCGCGTAGTAGGAGTAGTAGTAGCGGCGGCGGCAGCGTTGGAAGGCGTCGTGGCGCGAGATCGACCACGAGAACTCGGGCGAGCTCATCTGGCCGGGACTCTAGCACGCGGGCCGTCGCGCCTCCCTGGAATCAGACCGGAACCTCGCGCCCCAGGGCCGCGAAGACCACGAGTCGTTGTCGGATCCTCATGCCCGTGGCCCGGGCCAGTCCGCGGCCGTAGAGCTGCAGCTGCGGGGCGTGATGGGCGGCCTGGGCGAGAACCTGATCCTCGACGATCCGGTCCGTCTTGTAGTCGACGATCACGAGCTCCCCATCCTCCTCGAAGACGAGGTCCACGATCCCCTCCAGGAGCTCCCCGCCGTCGGAGAACCAGAGTGGCATCTCTCGCCAGACCCGGGGCGCCGCGCGCGCGCGCCCGATCACGGGGAGGGAGAGCACGCGCAGGACGATCTCCTCGGCGATGCGGCTCGCCTCGTCGTCCAGCCCGAAGGCCGGAGCCAGGGCCCGCACGGCCTTCCCGGCGCCCGGTCCCGCGTCGGACGTGAAGGGCATCCACTCCAGCACGCGGTGGACGAGGCTGCCCAGCTCGCGGGCGCCGTCCCGGGGCGGGGCTGCGACGGGGGGAGGGGCCTCCCGTGCGGCCGCCCGGGTGACCGAAACGGGGGCGAGCCCGCGTCCCGACGCGGTCTCCAGCAGCCCGCGTCGCTCGGCCTCCCAGCGCACCCCGACGGCGTCGACCCCGGCGGCGCCGGCGAGGGCGCGCAGCTCGCCGCGACGATAGCGGGCCTCGGGGACTGGGAGCGCGTCGGCGTCCACCACCTGCACGTCGGCGTCAGACTCCCGGGGCAGGCGGCGCACGAGCTCCGCCCAGAAGCTTCCCGTCCGTGCGGTACCCGGCGGCACCGGGATGACCAGCAGGTCGCGGGCCCGCGTGCAGGCCACGTAGAGCAGCCGGCGGCCCTCGGCCGCGGCCCTGGCCTCCTCCCGAGCCCGGAGCTGGTCCCAGTTCGGAGGCTGACATCCCGCCCGGAAGCCGATCGCGATGCGATGCTCGTCCCAGAGCGGGACCGTGTCGGGCCGGCTTCGGTTGTCGTCCGCCGAGTCGAACAGCGCCACGATCGGGGCCTCGAGCCCCTTGGCCTTGTGGATCGAGAGCACCCGCAGCGTGTCCGGGTCCCCGGGGCGCGCGGTGGGGAGGTCGGGCTCCTCGCGGGCGTTCTCGATCCGCTCCTTGAGCATGTTCCCGAACCCGCGCAGCGTGAGCACGCCCAGCTCCGCCGCTTGACGGGAGAGGGCCACGACCTTCTCCAGGTTCGCGATCCGGGAGTCGCCGCGCCGGGTCCCGGACAGGGCCGCCAGGATCCGGGTCTCGTCGTAGAGACGCTCGAGCAGCCCGGGGAGGGTGAGCTGCGTCCGAAGCCGGTGCAGCCGTTCCAGGAGATCCAATGGTTCCTTCAAAGCCGCCGCTCCGGCCCGTTCCGGGTCGAGCTGACCGAGGCCGAGGCGCCCGCCGTCCAGCACGTAGCAGGCGATGTCCCGGTCGCTGACGCCGAAGAACGACGAGCGCAGGGCGGCCACCAGCGACACGCGATCGCTGGGGTCGTCGATGGCCCGGATCGCGGCCAGGGCCTCGTGGACCTCCTGGCGGTCGAAGAACGACTTCCCTCCCTCCACGGCGAAGCGAAGACCCGCGGCTTCCAGGGCGTCCTCCAGGAAGCGGAGCTGGGTCAGGCGCCGCACCAGCAACAGCGCGTCGCCGGCGCAGCTCGGCCGCAACTGTCCCGAGCCCGGATCCCGCACCTCGAGACGGCCGCGGGCAGCGCGGGCCAGGTAGGTCGCCACCGCCTCGGCCTCCGCCCGGAGCAGCTCCTCGCCCTCGGCGTAGCCGGTCTGGAAGCGCAGCGCCACCACCGAGGGGACGTCCCCGAGCCCTGGGGGTGGGTCCAGGGGCTGGTAGTCGGTCTGGTCGGCGTCCTCCGAGGCCTGGATCAGCTCCCCGAAGACGCGATTCACGAAGCGCAGGATCGCGGGGCGGGAGCGGAAGTTCTGGGTGAGCTGAAGCACGGCCCGCCCCGGCTCGCGGCGAGCCGCTTCCGAAGCGTGCCGGAACAGCGAGACCTCCGCGCGCCGGAAGCGGTAGATGGACTGCTTCGCGTCGCCCACCACCACCAGCCCGCCGGGGCGGTCTCCCGACAGCAGCCCGGCGATCTCCACCTGGAGCGGATCCGTGTCCTGGAACTCGTCGATGAGCAGGAAGCGGAAGCGCCGCCTGAAGTAGCGGCGCACGGCTTCGTGGTCCCGGAGCGCGTTGCGCGCCTTGAGCAGGAGATCCACGAAGTCCAGCACGCCCCGCTCCCGCTTGAGGCTCTCGTAGCGGGACAGCACGTCTCCGAGGGCGCGCACGAGCTGACCGTGGAGCGCCGCCCCCTGGGCGTTGCCCCAGCGGGCCCGGGCCTCGTGGGTCCACTCGGCGATGCTCCGACCCCGGGCCAGGGCCTCGGGGGAGCTCCAGCGCAGCTTGAACCCGGAGTTGCGGCGAATCGCGGGGAGGTCGAGCAGGTGCTGCGCGAGCCCCCGCCCGCTCAGCGCCCGGGCCGCCTCGGCGTAGGCCGCGAGCTGCTCGAGGTGCTGGGCCAGGTTGTCCGCCGGCTCCACCGCGGCGAGCAGCTCCCTGGCCTCCGCGGCCCGCGCCAGCAGCTCCTCGCGCCAGCGCTCGGGAGCTGCCTCCGAGCCCGAAGTGAGCGGCTCGAGGTCGCGCTGCTCGAGCAGCGTCCGGGCCAGGCCCCGGAGCGACGTCCGCTCGCCCCAGCCGCTTCCCTCGAGGGGGATACCCGCGTCGAGGGCGTCCAGGAGCAGCGCGTCCCCCTCGACCATCCTCTCGCCGAGCCAGTCCTCCCAGGCCCGGGCGAACAGCAGGTCCGTCTCGGAGTCCTCGGCGACGCGGAAGCCGGGGACGACCCCGCACTCCAGCGGCCGCTCCGAAAGCATGGCCGCGCACAGGGCGTGGATCGTGGAGATCTGCGCCCGCTCCAGCTCGTCCAGCGCGGCGTGGGCGCGCTCCCGCTCGCTGCGCTCCCCTTCGCTGCGGGCCCGCTCCAGGCGCTCGCGCAGGCGCAGCTTCATGGTGGTGGCCGCGTTCTCCGTGAAAGTGACGGCCGCGATCTGCTCGAGCCGGGCCGCGCCGCTCGTGACGAGGGACGCGACCCGGTCCACCAGCAGCGTCGTCTTGCCGGTTCCCGCACCGGCCTCGATCACGAAGCCGGTGCCGTGATCGCTGCGGGCCCGCGCCCGCGCCGCCTCGTCGGCGGGGACGGCGCTCACGCGAAGTCCCTCAGCTTGAGGATCTGCTGCACCCGGGCGTCCCGGATCTTGATCTGCCGCCGAATCCGGATCAGCGGCTCGGGACCGCACACTTCGGTGTAGTCGCACCACTGGCAGGCCCGGGGCTCCTGCAGGAAGACGCCGCCCGCGATCGCGTCGGTGAGGTTGCGAAGCAACTGGGTGAAGGCCGGGCTGCGCACGGTTTCCGGGTTCACGGCCACCTGGCGCCCGCCGTCGACGTAGTCCAGGAAGGCGTCAGCGACGGGGGCGTCGGGAAACAGCTCCGCCGCCGCCAGGATGTAGAACGGGATCTGGAGCTGGGCGCCGCCCCGGAAGACGCCCCCGTCATCCCTGGGCGCGCGGCCGGTCTTGTAGTCCCGGAGCACGAGGGTGCCGTCCTCGCGCCGGTCGATGCGGTCGATCTTGCCCGACAGCCGCAGCACCCGCTCGTCCCCGAGGTCGATCGCCAGGGCCTCGCGCATGTGGGGCTCGCCCGGAGAGGGGCTCACGCTCGGCCCGAAGCCGACCTCGAAGTGGGCGGGGCGGCTCCGGTCGGCCATCCCGGCTTCCCGCTCCAGCCACCTCAGGAGCGTCCGCTTGAACTCCCGGCGCTCCCTCTCCCAGAGCAGGACGTAACGGGGCGGGCTCCCCTTCACGAGCGCGTCGAGGCTCCGATCGGCGAGCTCGAGGAGCCGGCCCCGAAGCTCCGGGGTGTCCCGGACCGGTAGCGCCCCCGCGTCGCGCAACCCCCGCAGGAACTCCTCGGCCACCTCGTGGAACAGGCTGCCCCGCTCCAGCGGCTCGAGGCGCTTCCGCTCCTCCGGCTCCAGGGCCGGCTCGAGCCGCAGCACGTACTGGAGCAGGTAGAGAAAGCCGCAGCGAGCGAATGTCGCGATCCTGCTGGCCGAGAGCGGGGCGTGCGCCGTGATCGGGTCCAGCCGCTCCCGCAGCCCGCTATCCGGATCCGCGACGAGACCGTCGTAGGGCGTCATCCGGTCGGACCACCGGGCCTTGGAAGCGAGACGGGACTGCCTGAAGAAGGGAGAGCCCGCCGCGATCGCAAGCTCGGCCGCCTGCTCGTCGTCGTCCCCCGCGAGCCGGATCCGGTCCCGCTCCGCCCGATCCACGGCCTCGGTCAGCGGCAGAGCGTCCAGGGCGTCCTCCTGCACCAGAGCGGACAGCTCGGCCACGCTCAGGGGTCGTCCCTCGCGGGCCGACGCCGCGGCGACGAAGAAGAGTGAGGGCATGCGCTCGCGGCCGGAGCGGGGGTCGGCCCGCGGGTAGGACAGGATCAGGCGCTCTCCCGCCTGGGCGATGGCGCGAGCGAAACGGCGGCGCTCCCTCAGGAGCCGGTCCTGCGTCGTCTCAAGCGGGTACGGTGCGGGAGAGGTCACGGGCTCGGTCTCGTCGAAGAGCGAAAGCTGACCACGCTTCGCGCCCGCCGCTCCCCGAACCGGCTCCCGCAGCGCCTCGCGCTCGGGATCGAGGAGGAAGGGGTCCGGGCGCAGCACGCCGGGGAAGCCGCCCTCCACCAGACCCGGAATAGCGACCACCCGAAACGGCACTCCGGCAACAGCGTCGAGTGCTCCGAGATGCACTGCTCCGACTGGCGAACGCTGGAGCGGAAGGCGCTCCCATTCGAGGCGGGCCGCGAGCACTCCCTCGACTTCTGCCCAGGGAGCTGCGCGAGCCCCAGCAGCGCTGTCCAGTCCCGCCAGGTCCGCCACCACGCCCAGCAGAGGCTCCCGATCGCTCGCGTCGCTCAGCCACTCCGTCACGATGTCCCGGATCCGCTCGGACCATTCTGGCCAGGGCGCTTCCCCTTCCAGTCGTCCCAGGGTGATCGCCAGCCGTTCTATGATCAGCAGCAGGTCTTCGGCTTCCCTGGCGCGTTGCTCGCGCCGCTCCCGGACGTGGGGCCGGGTATCGCTCCGTTCCGCCTCCGCGAAGGCAGGTAACCCCGCGCGCCAACGGTCGAGGCCCGAGACGACCCCGGCGCTGCGGCTGATCTCATCCCAGCGGGGCGGGCTCGGGGAGGTGTCTCGTCCGAGGATCCCCTCGAAAGGGATGGGCGCGAAGGTCAGGAACTCCATCACGGCCCCCCGCGTGAGCCCGCGACAGCGCAGAAGGAGGAGCAGGGAGCGGGTGCAGCGGCCATGACGCAGCGGCAGTGACGGGTGAAGCTGGAAGGGAATCTCGAGTCGTTGGAGCTGATCCGTGAGCAGCGTGGCGTACGGCTCGGGTCGCGGCAGGAGCACGCCGATCTCGTCGAAACGAACACCGCGAGCCGCCTCCCGCAGAATGCAACGGGCCACGGCCAGTACCTCGGCGGCCTCGCCCGGAGCGGTCCGGAGCTCCACTGAGCCGTCCCCTACCGGTTCGCCCTGGATCGGTTCGAACAGGGTTCGACACAAACGGGCAATCCCCTCAGGAGGTGTCACGGGACTCGCCGGGGCGAGCAAGCCTGCAGACCACGCCGCCTCCCGAAAACCGGTCAGCCGGAGGAGGGGTCGCGGCTGCCCTGGAGACCGCAACGTCTCCAGAACGCTCACCTCGAAGCGCCCCGCCAACGCCTTGAGGAAGTCCTCCTCCACAGCCGAGAGCTCCAGGTCGTCCGTGATCAGGATCTCCGCCCCGCGCAGCCAGGGGATCTCGTCGAGGCGTTCCGAGGCGGCGCCGTACAGCGTCACCGGGTCGGCGAACCGCTCGAGGGCCGCCTGAAAGCCCGCAAACAACCGGGCCAGGGCGCGCAGGCGGCTCACGTCGTCGACGGGCTGCAGCGGTCGCTCCGCCAGGGCCGCGATCCGCCCGGGCTCGACGCCGGCGCGGCGCATCTCGAGCAGGGAGCGCGCCAGGGCGGCGGCGACCGATCCCAGGGGAAGGCTGGGGCTCACCAGCAGCTCTCGCTCCTCCGCCAGGAGCCGGCGGGCGACCAGGGCCGCGTGACCCGAGTCCCAATTGGAGAGGCCGCTCCCGAGCAGGACCGGCTCGGCGATGGCCCGGGCCAGCTCCTGAAGCGTGAAGGAGTAGACGCCGGCCAGGGCACCCCGTCGCTCCGCCAGCCGCCGCGGCCAGATCGCGGCGGCCGCGCGGGACGGCGAGAGGAGCACGGTCGGGGAGATCACGCAGCGGCATCATAGCCGCCGCGCCGGCGTGGTCTTGACCGCCACGCCCGCCAGGCTTAGGGTGGCCTTCCGGCCCACTGGGGAGAGCATGGCGTCGATCACCGATCTGATAGGGCGCAAGCAGTACGACAAGGCCCTCGACCAGATCAAGAGCGAGCTCAAGCGCAAGCCGCGGGACCAGCGGCTGCGGCTGCAGCAGGCGGACGTGCTGGTGCACACCGGCAAGAGCCGGGAGGCGGCCACCGTTCTGCTCCAGCTCGCCGACGACCACGCCGCCGACGGCTTCACGGCCAAGGCGATCGCGATCCTCAAGCGCGTGGAGAAGATGGAGCCCAACCGCTCCGACGTGAAGGGCCGCCTCGAGAGCCTCGTGCAGGAGAAGGTGCGGGCGGCGCCGAGCGCGGGCGACGGCGCTTCCCTCGAGATCGGCATGGAGGAGTTCGACCCTTCGCAGGAGATCTCCATCGGCGGTCCAGCGGTCTCGGGTCCTGACTCACACCCGGACCTGACGCTGCCGCCACCGCCGCTGCCGGCGCCGGTGAGCGACGACATGGAGGGGCTCGACTACGTCGAGGTCGAGCCGGATCCCGAGCCCGAGCCGGAGCAGTCGTTCCTGTCGACCCCGCTCTTCGAGGGACTCGCCCAGGACGAGCTGATTGCCGTGATCCAGGGGCTCAGCTTCTCGAGCTACGCCGCCGGGGACATCCTGGTGGCGGAGGGAGCGCCGGGAGACAGCCTGTTCATCCTCACCACGGGGCGGGTCAAGGCCTGGATCCGGGATCCGAGCGGCCACTACAAGCTCGTCAAGGAGCTGGAGGAGGGCTCTTTCTTCGGGGAGATCTCGGTCCTGACCGGCAAGCCGCGCACGGCCACGATCACCGCGGCCAGCGACTGCGAGGTGCTCGACCTGGACCGGGCGACCCTGGACTCCATCACCGAGCGCTACCCGCGGGTGCGCGAGGTCCTGAAGAGGTTCCACGAGCAGCGGGCCATGGACACGGTGGAGACCCTGCTCAGACGGGAGTGACCCCGAGGCTCAGCCGCAGGAAGCTCGCGTAGACGGGGCTCACGCCCGCCCCGGCGAGCTCGGGGTGGAACGTGGCGGCCATCACCCGCCCCTGCTCCACCAGCACCGGCTCGCCGTCCAGCTCGGCGAGGGTCTCCACGCCGGGCCCGAGCCGCTGGAAGCGGGGGGCGCGGATGAAGGTCCCGCGGAGCGGAGAGGCCAGGGCGCTCGCGAGATCGGCCTCGAAGGAGTCCCGCTGCCGGCCGTAGGCGTTCCGCTCCACGTCCACGTCGAGGAGCCCGAGGCAGGCTTGGGCGGGGACGACCCTGGTCGCCAGGAGGATGGCGCCGGCGCAGGTGCCGAAGAGCGCCCCTCCCCCCTCCGCGAACAGGCGCAGCGCCTCGAACCAGGCGCCGCCCTCCATCAGGCGCAGCATCGAGGTGCTCTCGCCGCCGGGGAGCACGAGGCCGGCCAGGCCGCTCAGGTCGCCGGGGTGACGCACCTCCAGCGACGCGGCGCCGACCCGGCCCAGTGCCGCGGCGTGGGCCGCGAAGTCGCCCTGGAGGGCGAGCACGCCGACCGTCGCGCTCACCAGCCCCGAGCCTGAAGTCGATCCTCGGGCTCCAGCGCACTCGCTGCGACGCCGGCCATCGCCTCGCCGAGCCCGCGGGAGGCCTCGGCGACCGCCCGGGGATCCGCCCAGTGGGTCGTGGCCCGGACCACGGCCCGGGCCCGCGCGGCCGGCTCCTTGGACTTGAAGATCCCGGAGCCGACGAACACCGCTTCGGCGCCGAGAGCCATCATCAGCGCCGCGTCCGCGGGCGTGGCCACCCCACCCGCGGCGAAGTTCGGCACCGGCAGTCGGCCCTCGCGGGCGACCCGGCAGACGAGGTCGTAGGGGGCGCCGAGCTGCTTCGACTCGGCCATGAGCTGCTCCGGAGCCAGCACCGTCAGCCGTCGTATCGCCCCGGTCACGGCGCGCAGGTGCCGGACGGCCTCCACGACGTCCCCGGTACCCGCTTCCCCCTTGGTGCGGAGCAGCGCCGCACCCTCGCCCACCCGCCGCAGGGCTTCCCCGAGATCCCGGCAGCCGCAGACGAAGGGGATCTCGAAGGCCCACTTGTCCACGTGGTGCTCCTCGTCGGCGGGCGTCAGGACCTCGCTCTCGTCGATGAAGTCCACCCCCAGCGCCTCGAGGACGCGGGCCTCGGCGAAGTGTCCGATCCGGCACTTGGCCATCACGGGAATCGAGACGGCGGCTTTGATCTGCTCCACCACCTCAGGGTCGGCCATGCGGGCGACGCCGCCGTCCCGGCGGATGTCCGCGGGCACCCGCTCGAGGGCCATGACCGCGACCGCGCCGGCGTCCTCGGCCAGACGGGCCTGGTCCGCGGTCGTGACGTCCATGATCACGCCGCCCTTGAGCATCTCGGCCAGACCGGCCTTCACTCCCGCAGTCCCCGTCTCCCGTCTCTCGCTCATCTCTCCCTCCATTGGATGGATACAATCATTTCCAAGTTAGGCTTCAATCCTGAAGATAGTCGTCGTATTGACACCCTTCAATCAGTATATTGTCACGATGACAATGTGGACGCCACGGCTCCCCTCGAGCGGCCCCCGTTATCTCGCGATCGCTGCGGCCATACAGGAGGACCTGATGGAGGGCCGCCTCGTCGGCGGCGAGCGGCTTCCCACGCAACGCGCTCTGGCGGACCTGCTCGGCGTCACCGTCGGCACCGTGACGCGGGGCTACGCCGAGGCCTCGCGGCGAGGTCTGCTCAGCGGGGAGGTGGGGCGTGGTACCTTCGTCCGCCCGGTGCGCGCCACGCCGGAGCACACCGGCGTGATCGACCTGACCCACAACCATCCTCCGGTGCCACCGGGGGATACATTGCGCGCCGCCCTGTCCTCCACGCTGGAGGGGATGGCCCGGGCGCCGGGTGTCGCCGACGTGCTCGCCTACCCGCCCGACGGGGGCGACCGCAGCCACCGGGAGGCCGGGGCGGAATGGCTGGCGCGCTCGGGGCTGGACGTGGACCCGGATCGGGTTGTCGTGTCGAGCGGGAGCCAGCACGCGCTCTCGGCGCTGCTCGCCAGCCGCTTCCGGCCCGGGGACAGGATCCTCGCCGAATCCTGTACCTACCCCGGCCTGAAGGCGGCCGCGGAGCTGCTCCACCTGCGGCTCGAGGGCCTGGCGATGGATTCGGAGGGGCTGGTCCCCGAGGCCTTCGAGACGGCGTGCCGACGCGGCGGGGCGCGGGGGCTCTACTGCGTTCCCACGATCCAGAACCCGACGGCGGCCGTGATGCCCCTGGGGCGTCGCGAGGCGATCGCCGAGATCGCCCGGCGCTACGCCGTGGTGGTCATCGAGGACGACATCCACGCCCGCCTGCCCCAGGAGCCGCTGCCCCCCCTCGCCCGTCTGCTGCCCGAGCTCGCGTATCACGTCACGACGACGTCCAAGTCGCTGGCGCCGGGTCTGCGGATCGCCTTCCTGACCGGGCCAGCCGGCGAAGAGAGCCGCCTGCGGGCGGCGATCCGCGCGACCACGTGGGCGGCGTCGCCCCTCACGGCCGAGGTCGCTGCCGCGTGGATCCGGGATGGGACCGCCGAGCGCCTGCTGGCCGAGCGCCGTCGCGAGGCGGCAGCCCGCCAGCAGCTCGCAGCCGACCTGCTGCAGGGAGCCGAGATGCGGGCCCACGCCTGCGGCTACCACGTCTGGCTGATCCTGCCGGAGCCGTGGCGGGCGGACAGCTTCGTGGCGGAGCTGGCCCGGCGCGGGGTGGCGGTCACGCCCGCCGAGGTTTTCGCGGTCGGTCGCGCACCGGCGCCCCACGCCGTACGGCTCGGCCTCGGAGGGGGGCTCAGCCGGGAGCAGCTCCGGTCGGCGCTGGCCACCGTCGCCGACGCGCTGCGAGGCCCCCAGGGCCCGTCCTTCCCCGTGCTGTGAGGCGTGAACCCTCGAGCGGCCCAGGGCGACTTACAATGCCCGGATCGTGCTGACCCGTCAGGAGACCGGCTCGGTCCTGTGCCCTTCCTGCAACCAGCTGGTAGGCGTCAAGGACGTGCGCTGCTTCCATTGCGGCCGCCGCAACCCCGGGCTCTGGGGCTTCGCCGGTCTGTTCCGGGCACTCGGGCGCGACATGGGTTTCGTGTCGTTGATCACGGGGGTCTGCGCCGTCCTCTACGCTCTGACCCTGGTCGTCGACCTGGAGGGGATCCGGTCCGGGGGGCTCTCCCTGTTCGCGCCGAGCGTGGCCGCGATCTGCCAGTTCGGGGCGAGCGGCGCCTACATGGTGTACATCCTGGACCGCTGGTGGACCGTGCTGAGCGCGGGCTGGCTGCACGGGGGCATCATCCACCTGGCCTTCAACCTCATGTGGGTCCGAAGCCTGGGTGGCGCGGCCATCGAGCTGTACGGTCCCGGTCGCACTTTGCTCGTGTACACGGGGGCGTCGGTGGCCGGGTTCGCCGCGACCTCCTTCGTCGGGTATCACATGACCTGGCTGCCCGGCCCGTTCCGGGGAGCCCCGCTGTCGCTGGGAGCCTCCGCGGCGATTTTCGGCCTGCTCGCCGCCCTCTACCGCTACGGCCAGCGATCCGGGGGATCGGCGGTCAGCAGACAGGCCATGACCTACGCCATCTTCCTGGGGGCCTTCGGCTTCATCCTTCCCGGCGTCGACAACTGGGCACACCTGGGGGGCTTCGCGGGAGGCTACCTGATGGCGGTCTGGCTCGACCCGCTCAAGCCCGAGCGCCTCGACCAGCTGATCCTGGGGCTCCTGGCCCTCGCCGCCTCGGCCGCCGCGGTGGTCGCCTCGGTGGTCGCCGCCCGGCAGACGGGATGCTCTCTGCTCTGAGATCCGTCACAGAGCACCCTGGAACCGCTGCGGTATAGTCAATCGGATGTCTCTTCTGGACCTTTTCCGCTCGCGGCCCGCATGGGAGGACCCCGATCCCGACGTGCGGCTCGCGGCCGTGCGCCAGCTCCCGGCCGGCGAGCAGTCGCTGCTCGCCGAGATCGCCCGGACCGACGCCGAGCCCGCGGTCCGGCGGGCGGCGACGCGCAAGCTGGACACGGCGGAGGTGCTGGAAGGGCTGGCCCGGGAGGACCCGGACGAGAACGTCCGCGAGGAGGCGGCGCAGGGCCTGCTCCGGGGCCTGCTCGTCGCGGAGGGTGCGGCCGCGGCCTCGGCGCCGCTCCACGCCCTGACCCAGCCGCGGCACCTCGCCGTGGTGGCGCGCAAGGCCCGCTCCGAGGCCATCCGCCGGGCGGCCCTGGAGCGGATCGACGAGCGACGGGCGCTCCTCAGCGTTGCCAAGAGCGCGGAAGAGTCCGGCACCCGGCTCGAAGCGCTCTCCCGCATCGCGGCGGAGGATCTCGCCGAGGTAGCCGTGAAGTCGGAGCATCGTGACGTCGCCACCGCCGCCGTGGAGCGGCTGGACGACGTGGTGGCGCTGCAGGAGGTGGCCGCCCACGGGCGCAACAAGGCCGCCGCCCGCCGGGCCCGCACCCGCCTCGAGGAGCTGACGGGCGCACGGCAGCCGGTCAACGCGGAGGAGCGCCGGGCGGCCGACCTCGAGCTGTGCCGGCGGGTCGAGGCCCTGGAGAGCGGCGCGAACTTCGATCGCGCCGCCGAGGTGATGGACGGGGCGAAGGCCGACTGGCAGCGCCTGACCGGGCACGAGCCCGAGATGGAGGAGCGCTTCTCCCGGCTGTGTGCCGAGGTGGAGGGCCGGCTGGCCCGACACCGCGCGGAGCAGGCGGAGCGCGCTCGCGTCGCCGAGTCGCGGAGCCGCTCCATCGAGGAGCGCCTGAAGCTGTGCGAGCAGGTGGAGGCGCTCTCGGGGGCCGGGATCCCGGAGGCGGCGGCCGAGGCGCAGAGCCGCTTCCACGGGCTCCCGGAGGAGCCCGGTACCGAGGAGCTGGAGCGGCGCTTCGCCCGCGCCGTCGAGGAGGCCCGGAAGCGCCACGAGGGGTGGCTCGAGTCGTCCGAGCGCCGCGCGCAGCTCGAGGGGCTGTGCGCGCAGCTGGAGAAGGCTCTCGACGACGGTACCCGCCCCGCGCCCGGTCTGATCAAGCAGGCGGAACAGCTCGCGTCCGCGGAGGGGATCGAGGAGGCGTTGCGGGAGCGGCAGCGCGCTCTCGACGCGCGGTACCGGGAGATCAAGGCCCGCCAGCGGGAGGAACGGGCGCTACAGCGTGCCGAGAGCCGCAAGAGCCTGGTCGCGCTCGTCGAGAGGATCGAGGCCCTCGCCGGCCAGGAGAAGCCCGCCCTGGCCGAGGCCCGGGCGGCCCTGAGGGAGAGCCGCGGCGCACTGGAGCAGCCGGGCCAACTGTCCAAGGGCGATCGCGAGGAGCTGCTCCCCCGTCTCAAGACCGCTCGCGGGGCCCTCTACCCGAAGGTCCAGGAGCTCAGCGAGGCGGAAGACTGGCGACTCTGGTCGAATGCCGCGGTCCAGGAGGAGCTGTGCAGAAAGATGGAGGCGCTGGTCGAGAGCGCCGACCTGGACCGCGCAGCCCGCCAGCTGCGAGACCTCAAGAAGCGCTGGAAGCAGGTGGGCTCGGCGCGCCGGGAGGACAGCGAGGCGCTCTGGCAGCGCTTCTGCGCGGCGCGCGACGCCGTGCAGGAGCGGGTGAGCGCCCACCTCGCGGCCCGCGCCGAGCAGCAGGCCGGGAACCTGAAGAAGAAGCTCGAGCTGTGCGAGCGCGCCGAGGCGCTCCAGGGCTCGCAGGACTGGGCGCGGACGGCGGATGCGCTGAAGCTGCTCCAGGCGGAGTGGAAGTCCGTCGGTCCCGTCCCGCGGCGGCAGAGCCAGGAGACCTGGCAGCGCTTCCGCAGGGCCTGCGACGCGTTCTTCGAGGCGCGCAAGAGCGATCTCCACAAGCGCAAGGAAGAGTGGGGGGCGAACCTCGAGCAGAAGATGGGCCTGATCGAGCGCGCCGAGAGTCTCGTCGCCTCGACCGACTGGGAGGCCAGCGCCGAGGAGCTGAAGCAGCTCCAGGCCAGGTGGAAGGAGATCGGCCCCGTCCGCCGCAACAAGGCGGAGGCGATCTGGACGCGCTTCCGGGCCGCCTGCAACGCGTTCTTCGAGCGCTTCAAGCGCCGGGACGAGATCAGCCGCGACGAGGAGGTCTCCCGTCGCGAGGAGCTGTGCGCGGAGCTCGAGGGTCTGCTGGACGCCGACCCGGATGGCCTCGCGGCGGCCGTGGAGGCGATCCACGCGCGCTGGCGCAGCGCCGGCCCGCTCCCGGCCCCGCGCCGCAAGGCTCTCGAGCGGCGCTACCGCGAGGCGCGCTTCGCCCTGGTCGAGCGACACCCGCTGGCCTTCGCCGGAACCGAGCTGGACCCGGAGCTGAGCCGGGCGCGCCTGCAGAAGCTCTGCGACCGTGCCGACCGCCTGCTGGAGCAGGAGCGCAGGCCGACCGGCGTCGAGGACCTCGCCGCCCGTCTGCGGGAGGCCCTGGCCGCGAACACGATCGGGGGCGGGGCCGCCTCCAGCTCGGGTCCACAGGACGAGCTGGCGCAGCTCGAAGCGGCGTACGCGCGACTCGGTCCGGTGCCGGGCCCGGAGGGCGAGGCGCTGCACAGCCGCTTCAAGGAGGCCTGCGAGCAGCTCAAGCTCGTCAAGACCACCTGAGCCCCGGCGACCCCGTGCTATAAGTCGCCACGATGGCGCTCAACCCGCGACTCTGGGCGTCGTTTCTGCCGCGCCACCCGGGCCACAGCAAGCCGAACCACTACTGGGAGATGGCCAGGGCGGCCTGGGAGAACCGCGACCAGCTCCCCTTCGCGTGGCGGATCCTGTCCCGGGGGACCTGCGACGGCTGCGCCCTGGGCACCCGCGGACTCCGCGACTGGACGATCCCGGGAGTCCACCTGTGCCTCGTGCGCCTGGACCTGATGCGGCTCAACACCGCGCCACCGCTCTCCACCGAGCGGCTCCGGGACGTCTCGCGTCTCGAGGGGCTCAGCTCGAAGCAGCTGCGCCAGCTCGGCCGGCTTCCGGAGCCGATGCTGCGGCGCGCCGGAGAGCCGGGCTTCGCCGTGGTGAGCTGGGAGGAAGCGTACGCGCTGGCCGCGGAGAGCATCGCCGGCGTGCCCCCGGAGCGATTCGCCGTCTACCTGACTTCCCGTGGCATCCTCAACGAGCACTACTATGCCGCCCAGAAGGCCGCCCGGGCCATGGGCACGAACAACGTCGACAACTCCGCCCGCCTGTGCCACGCGGCCTCCACGGTAGCGATGAAGCGCACGATCGGTCTCGGTGCCGCGACCTGCTCCTACCGCGACTGGATCGGGAGCGACCTGCTCGTCTTCTTCGGCTCAAACACCCCGAACAACCAGCCGGTGACCGTGAAGTACCTCTACGAGGCGCGCCAGCGCGGTACCCGGATCGCCGTGGTGAACCCGTACCGGGAGCCGGGGCTCGAGCGGTACTGGATCCCCTCGGTAGCCGAGTCGGCGGTCTTCGGAACCCGGCTCGCCGACGAGTTCTTCGGCGTGGACACCGGCGGCGACCTGGCCTTCCTGAACGGCGTGCTCAAGATCCTGATCGCCGAGGGCTGGATCGACGAGAGGTTCGTCGCGGAGCACACCACGGGCTTCGCGGATGCGCGGGCCTGCGTGGAACGGCAGAGCTTCGAGCGGCTCGAGGGCGCCAGCGGAGCGTCCCGGAACGAGATGCGCCGCTTCGCGGAGCTGTTGCGGGACGCCCGCAGCGCCGTGCTCGTGTGGTCGATGGGCCTCACCCAGCACAGCCACGGCGTGGAGACGATCCAGGCCCTGATCAACGTGGGATTGGCCCGGGGCTACCTGGGGCGCGAGAGGTCGGGGCTGATGCCGATCCGCGGCCACTCCGGGGTGCAGGGAGGTGCCGAGGTCGGTTGCGTCCCGGGCCTGGGGTCCGAGACGGAGGAGCGCCTCTCGCAGCTCTGGGGCTTCCCGTGGCCCGAGGGCGAGGGGCTCACAGCCGCGGAGATGGTCGACGTCGCCTACCGCGGTGGGCTCGACGTCTTCTGGATGACCGGGGGCAACTTCCTCGAGACCCTCCCCGACCCGGCGGCTGTCGCCGCCGCGCTCTCACGGGTGGACGCCCGGATACACCAGGACGTCGTGACGACCTCGATGATGCTCCTGCCGCCGAAGCGCCACGTCCTGCTGCTGCCGGCCACCACCCGCTACGAATCGCCAGGGGGAGGGACGCAGACCACGACCGAGCGCCGCATCGTTCTCTCCCCCGAGATTCCCGGGCGCCGGGTGGGCCGAGCCCGGCCCGAGTGGGAGGTCTTCGGGGAGGTCGCGGCCCGGGTTCGGCCCGAGCGGGCGGGGGCGGTGCGCTTCCCGTCGGCCGCCGCCATCCGGGAGGAGATCTCCCGCGCCTTCCCGCTCTACGCCGGAATCGAGGAGCTCCGGCCCGGTGAGAGCCTGCAATGGGGAGGCGAGCGGCTCTACGCGGACGGCCGCTTCGCAACCCCCGACGGCAAGGCACGATTCAGCTGCGTCGAGCCTCCGGACCGCGAGCGGGCCGCGGGCGAGCTGTGGGTCTCCACGCGCCGGGGCCGGCAGTTCAACTCCATGGTGCACCGCCGACGGGATGCCCTCACCGGCGCGGAACGCGACGAGGTGCTGATCTCCGCCGTCGACGCCGAGCGCATCGGCGCGCGGACCGGAGACCGCGTACGGGTCACCTCCAGCGCGGGCGTCTTCGAGGGGCGCGCCCGCGTCGCACCGATCAAGGAAGGGAACCTCGAGGTCCACTGGCCCGAGGGCAACGTGCTGCTCTCACGGGAGGCCGTAGACCGCGCCTCCCGCGAGCCCGACTACAACGCCCGGGCTCGCATCGAGCGCCTCGGTCGGGAAGGAAGCCCATAGAATGCCTCGGGAGCGACACCGAGCATGAGCGCGAGCTGGTGGTTCTACGTGCGCGAAGGCCAGCAGCACAGCGTGCCGAGCCTCGCCGACCTGGCAGCGGCCTTCGAGCGTGGCGAGATCGAGGGCTCGACCCTCGTCTGGAGGCAGGGACTCTCGGAGTGGATCCCGGCCCGGGCCGTCCCCGAGCTGGTGAGCCACCTCGGGGAGGGCCAGAAGCCGCCCCCGCTTCCGACTCCGGCCGTCCCGCCGCCCCGCACCGACCCCCCCGAGGGGGGCGGCGCCCGGCGGCGGCGCCCCTCCTTCGGAACCGTGCCCCGGGGGCCGGTTCGGGTCCCGAGCCCGGCGGCCGAGGCCGCGCCGGCGCTCGCCGCTGGTGCCGACGAGGCATCCGAGGCGCTCCGGACCTGGGACCTGGCCGCGACCGACTTCCCCACGATCGTGCGCGACCTGCAGCTGGAGCGGGCCAGCGGCGCGCTCGTCGCCGAGACGGCGGGTCTGCGCAAGACGGTGACGGTGAAGGAAGGACGCATCGTCTTCGCCGCGTCCACGGATCCCGACGACCGGCTCGGGGAGCTGATGCTGCGGATGGGAAAGATCTCGCTCTCGCAGTACCTGGCTGCCGGCCGGGCGATCGGGCCCGGGCGTCGCCTCGGAACATTGCTCGTGGAGCAGGGGGCCATCACCCCCGCCGCGCTCGTGAGGCGCGTAATCGAGCAGGTGCGCGAGATCCTCTACAGCCTCTTCCTCTGGACGAACGGGACGTGCCGCCTGGAGCCGTCCAGCCCGGGAAGCGACGCCGAGGCCATCATGCTGCGCCTCAGCACCCCCGACATCATCGTCGAGGGAATCCGTCGGATCCCCGCCTGGAGCCGGATCCTGAAGGGTGTGGGTGGGCCCGAGGCCCGCTACGCCCGCCTGCCGGAATGGGAGGCCGCGGCCCGGAGCGTGAAGGAGCTCTCGGATCCCGCGCGGGCGTTCCTGAAGGACTTCGAGGACGGCCGTACCGTCGAGGCGCTCTGCGCGGAGGCGCGGGAGCTCTCTTCCTTCGAGGCCTGCCAGCTCATCTGGGCCTTCCGCGTCATCGGAGCCCTGGAGCAGAAGTAGCGCGGACCTCGGGCGGAAGCCCCGCCCGAGGGATCAGGCGCGCTCCCCGGCGTGGGGCTCGAGCCGGACCCCGACGTCGTAGGCGCCGCCCTCCGTCGAGCTCACCCGCACCACGAAGCCCGAGAGATCCCGGCCCTCGCCGTCCGGGGGGTCGAACATCAGCCGGAGCTGGCTGCCTACGGGAAGCGGCTCCCGCATGCTCAGCAGGAGCCCCTCGCTCGACGCGTTCTTGGTCCGGGACGCCGTGCGCCCCGAGGCCGCGCTCAACGTCACGCGTCTCGTCACGGGCAGCCGGGGTTGCCGGCGCCGGTTGCCGTCCACGAGGACGATCTGGTTCTTGCCGGAGGCCTTCGCCTGATAGAGGCCCGAGTCCGCGCGCCGCACCAGGTCCTCGGCGGTCCGCGCGTCGCTGGGGCACGCGGCGACGCCTCCGGAGACGGTGACCCGATGGCCCCGCCGCCTGCCGAAGCGCTTCTCGACGCCGCCCCGGATGCGATCGGCCACCGCGAACCCTCCCGCCCGCGGCGTGTCCGGCAGCAGGACCGCGAACTCCTCCCCACCGTAGCGGGCCGCCAGATCGATCTCCCGGAGCCCGCTGCGGATCACGTCCGCGGCACCGACCAGAACCCGATCTCCCTCGACGTGGCCCCGGGAGTCGTTGATGCGCTTGAAATCGTCGAGGTCGAGCATCACGAGGGAGAGCTCGCGGCCGTGACGCCGCGCCCGCTGCACCTCCCGCTGCAGCACCTGGCGGAAGTAGGTCTGGTTGAAGAGGCCGGTGAGGCCGTCGCTGATGGCCGAGCGCTCGGTCTCGGCGTAGGCCCGCAGCTCGATCACCTTGGGGTTGTGCAGCGAGCGGGCCACGTTCTGGAAGTAGTCGAGGATGGCGACCCGGAGGCCCACGTCGCGGCTCAGGTCCCGCTCCAGCTCCCCGCGGTGCTCGCGGATCGCAGACCAGTGGAAGCGCGCCTCTTCCTCCGAGAAGGCCAGGTGGGTCAGAATGTGCAGCAACGTGGAGCAGACGGGAGTCTCGACCCCGGAGGTCTCGATGCGCCGTAGCAGCTCGGTGTCCCGGGGTGGCTCGGCGTGCAGGAAGCCGAGCAGCTCGGAACGGATGTCTGCCGATTCGGTGACGGCGTCGCTCATCCTGCGCTCTGGGTTGCGCCGGTTCCGCCCGCGTGGCCCGGCTCGCCTGGGGAGTGTAGGCCACAGGCGACAGCCGTGTCCAGGGATTTGGGGAGCCGCGTGACGCGCATCCTCGGCCGCGTCCTGGCCAACGCGGCCGCCCTCATGGCCACCACCGTCGTCCCCGGCATCGAGTTCCGGGGTGGGACCCTCGCGCTCCTCGCCTGCGGGGCGATCTTCGGGCTGTTCAACGCGATCATCCGTCCCCTCGCGTGGCTCGCATCCCTGCCGCTGCTGGTACTGAGCCTGGGGCTCTTCTACTTCGTCCTGAACGGGCTGCTGCTGCTGGCGGCGTCGTGGGTGCTTCCCGGCTACCGGGTGTCCGGGCTGTTGGCCGGGATCCTCGGCAGCCTGGTCCTCGCCGTGGCGAACTGGGCGATCGGCGCGCTCTTCGCCGAGAACAAGAAGGGGGAGTAGGGCAGCTCAGACCCTGGCCGCGATCGCCTCGGCCACCTGGGTCGTCCCGGCCGTTCCCCCCAGGTCCGGAGTCAGCGTCTTCCCCTCGGCGAGCACCCCGCGCACGGCCTCCCGGATCCGACCGGCCGCTCCGCTCTCCCCGAGCTGGTCGAGCATCAGCGCGGCGGAGAGGACGAGGGCCATCGGGTTCGCGAGGTTGCGCCCCGCGATGTCGGGTGCGCTGCCGTGGACAGCCTCGAAGATCGACGTCTCGACGCCGATGTTGGCCCCCGGGGCCAGCCCGAGGCCTCCCGTCAGCCCGGCGCACAGGTCGGAGACGATGTCTCCGTACAGGTTCGGCAGCAGTAGCACGTCGAAGCGCGTCGGATCCATAACGAGCTGCATGGCGGCGTTGTCGACGATCAGCTCCTCGTACTCGATCCCGGCGTGCTCTCCCGCGATCCTGCGGCAGCACGCCAGGAACAGACCGTCGGACAGCTTCATGATGTTCGCCTTGTGCACGGCGCTCACCTTGCGGCGGCCGTGCCGTTCGGCGTACTCGAAGGCGAAGCGGGCGATCCGCAGCGACGCCTTCTCGGTGATGATCTTGAGCGACGCGACGACTCCAGGCACTACCTCGTGCTCGAGGCCGCTGTAGAGGTCCTCGGTGTTCTCCCGGACGACGACCAGGTCGACGTCGCTGTAGCGGCTCTCGACCCCGGGGAGCGTGCTCACGGGACGCAGGTTGGCGTAGAGCTCCAGGCTCCGGCGCAACTGCACGTTCACCGAGCGATGCCCCGTCCCCACGGGGGTCCCCGTCGGACCCTTGAGGGCGATCCCGTTGCGGCGGATCGACTCGAGCACCCGATCCGGGAGCGCCGTCCCCTCCGCGGCCTGGACGGCGGCCCCGGCGTTCTCGGTCTCCCACTCGAGGGCGACCCCCGTGGCGGACAGCACGCGCACGGCGGCGGCGGCCACCTCGGGTCCTATCCCGTCCCCCGGCATCAACGTCACGGTGCGGGTCACGGGTGCTCCCCGGCGAGGATGCGCAGGACGTCCTCCGGCCTCTCCGCGCGCTTGAGGATCCCCATGTCCTCGGGGCTGACCTTCCCGCACGCGACTAGAGTCCCCTGGATCCACTCCACCAGGCCCTGCCAGTAGCCCTCGGGCCCGGCCAGGACGATGGGGAACGGCTCCACCTTGCGCGTCTGCACCAGGGTGACCGCCTCGAACAGCTCGTCCAGGGTCCCGAAGCCGCCGGGCATGATCACGAAGGCGCGGCTGTACTTCACAAACATCACCTTGCGCACGAAGAAGTAGCGGAACGTGAGCGAGGTCGTGAGGTAGTCGTTGGGGCGATCCTCGTGGGGCACCTCGATGGCCAGGCCCACTGACTCGCCCCCGGCCTCCACGGCCCCCTTGTTCGCGGCCTCCATGTCCCCCGGCCCGCCGCCGGTGATCACCGCGTAGCCGGCCCGGGCCAGGGCGCGTCCCATGGCCTCGGCCGCCTCGTAGTCGGGGCTCCCCGGCTGCGAGCGGGCTGAGCCGAACACGGTCACGCCGCGGCCGGAGATCGGGGCCAGGGTCTCGAACCCCTCGACGAACTCGGCCATGATCCGGAACACGCGCCACGTGTCCTTGATGGTGCTGTCGGCCATGGCCTCGGCCGTCGGCTTGAGGGCGTTGTCCATCTGTCAGCTCTTCCCGGCCCGGGTGGGCGTGCTCGATCGCTAGCTCGGAGCGTAGTAACCGAGCTTGTGGCGGATCTGCAGGTCGTCCCGGGTGGGCGTTCGCACCACGATGCGCCGCCACCTGCCGTCCCGCCTGCGGTTCGCGGACGTGTAGCCGATGCTGTACTGGGTGCGGAGCTCCTCTGCGATGCGGTCGTAGACGGCGTCGAGCTCGCTCATCGAGTTCGGGAAGTAGACCCGCCCCCCCGTCTCCCTCGAGAGCGAGGTGAGCAGGTGGGCGGCCTGGCTGAAGCTCAGCCGGTCCCGGGCCTGGACCCGCGAGGGGCGCAGGCTGATGGCGTAGATGTTGATCTCGGTCTTGCGAGCCAGCTCCAGGACCTGGTCGTCGGTGACCAGGGAGGAGGTGTCCTCGCCGTCGGTCAGGAGCACGACCGCCCGGCGGCGCAGCTCTGCCGTGTCTTTCTGCTTCTCGAGATCCTTGAGGGCGATGTAGAGGGCGTTGTGGAGCGCCGTGGGGCCCGCGGTCTCGGTGCGCCGGATCGCCCCCTCGAGCTCCCCCTTGTCGGTGGTGAAGTCCTGGAGCACGGTGGCGCGGTCGTTGAACTGGACGATCTGAGCCCGGTCGGTGTCCTTGAGAGTGCCGACGAAGCGGACCGCGGCTTCCTGCGCGGTCTCGATCTTCCCTTCCATGGAGGCCGACGTGTCCAGCATCAGGACCAGCGAGATCGGCAGGTTCTCGTGGGTGAACAGGGTGATGTCCTGCTTGACGCCGTCCTCGAAGATCGCGAAGTCGGAGCCCCCCAGGTCGGTGATGTAACGATTGCGCGCGTCGGTGACCGAGACGTTGAGGTTGATGATCTCGACGTCCACTCCGAAGATCGGGGGCTGCTGAGCTCGCAGCCAGCCCGCTCCCGCCAGGAGCGCGGCGGCCGTCGCAGCGACGCCGGCAGCCCTCACGAACCCGCCGCCGTCTCCCTGGGCGGGATCAGGCGCACCTTCGCTCCCGGCCGGGCGACCTGCACCTCGATCTCCCGCTTCTCGATATCCGCCAGCGTCGCGTAGCTGATGCGGTAGCGCCCCGCGATGTCCCCGGAGATCCTGCGCAGGGCGCCGTCGACGGCCATCACCGAGACCACGCGCTCGAACAGGCCGCCGCTCCGCTTCGTGACCGCGTCGAGCACGTACCCGTAGCTGATCTGCATGTCCTGGTCCGCTTCGCCTTCGTCGAACTGGACGGCCTCGAACAGGTCCGCCCCGGGGAGTGCCTGATCGACCACCTGGAACCGGTCGCGATTGCTGAACTCGATCCCCGCGCTGGTCACGGCCACCACCACCGACCGCTCGCCCTCCGCCGCCTTCAGCTCCCGGGTCGCGTAGACGAGCCCGTCCAGGACCGTGTTCCCGCCCTGGGGGGCGACCCGCTGCAGCGAGCGCAGGCCGAGGCCGGGGTCGTCGGTGGGCCCGACGCGCTTCTCGGGGCGATCCCCGGTGACCCAAAGCGTGTAGTGCGATCCCGCCGGAAGCCGCTCCAGGAAGCCGGCCACGGCGTCCACCACCCGCATCCGAAACGCCGTCCCCACGGCCTGGCTGGAGTCGACGAGGACGGCGAGGCGGAGCTGGCGGTCGTCCCGCTCGACCCGGGACACGTCCCGGGCCACTCCGTTCTCGATCACCACGACCTCTTCGGGGACGAGACCGCTCAAGGCTGCCCCGCTCGCGTCGGTGACGGCCACCTCCACGGTCTGGAGCTCGGCCTGGGCAGCGGCGGACAGCGACAGCGCGAGAAGCAGCTCGATCATAGGGACACCACGGGAAGCCACGTCGCAGCGGGCGTGGGAAATAGAATAAGGGGCCATGTCGGCCCCGGTCAACGCGCCCCCGGACAGCGCCCCCCGCCGTGCCGCCGTGCTCGTGGTCAGCGACTCCGTCAGCCGGGGCGAGCGACGCGACGCCTCCGGTGAGACGGCGCGCCGGCTGCTCCGGGAGCGGGGCCTGGCCGTCGAAGAGCTGGAGGTGGTCGCCGACGACCGGAGCGAGATCGCCGCCCGTCTCGAGGACCTGTCGCGGCGTTTCCCGCTCGTCGTCACCACCGGGGGAACCGGGCTCGGCCCGCGAGACGTGACCCCCGAGGCGACCCGGGACGTGCTCGAGCGGGAGGCCCCGGGCCTGGCCGAGCTGATCCGGCGGCGGGGCCTCGAGAAGGGCCCGCGCGCGGCCCTCTCGAGGGGTCTGGCCGGCACCCGAGGCGGTTGCCTCATCGTCAACCTGCCGGGCAGTCCGGGAGGTGTCGCCGACGGGGTGGCCGCCCTGGGGGAGGTGCTCGACCACGCCCTCGACCTGATCGCCGGGCACACCCGCCACCCCTGAAGTGACGGCGCCCGGGCGGCTTGACGCTCCTCTGGCCACCCCATAAGATCGGGCGACCTTCGACCCATCGTGCCTCGTTCCTAAGAGGTCATGAGCCGCTTCATCTTCCTGATACCGCTCCTGCCCCTGGCGGGATTCCTGTTCAACTTCTGCTACAGCGTGCGCCGTTATCGCGGCCACGCAGCGGGGAGCGGGAACGCTCACGGGGAGCACGGGGGCGGCCCCCCCGCTCTCGTCGGGATCGTGGCCTGTGGTTCGGTGGCGCTCTCGCTCCTGGTGGCCGTGTACGCGGCGCTCCAGGCCGCGGCCGCCCCGGATCACACCCTGATCGAGACGCTATGGACCTGGGTGCCGGGCGGCGCGGCCCAGACGGCAGCGGGCGGCGCAGCGGGCGCGACGGACCTGCGGGTGGAGTGGGCGTACCAGGTCGACCCGCTCTCCTCGGTGATGATCCTGGTCGTCAACCTCGTGGGCCTCCTGATCCACGTCTACTCGGTCGGGTACATGGCCCACGACCCCGGCTACGC
>Ga0299906_10000145_pt1 | contig 70202 bp, 50 predicted proteins | sample RVTome_14_FD_200259 | JGI IMG/M metagenome (GOLD analysis project Ga0299906, IMG submission 200259) | Soil microbial communities from uranium-contaminated site in the Upper Colorado River Basin, Wyoming, United States - RVT145D125 (version 2) ...
CGAAGGACTTCTCGTCGATCGCCAGCGCGCGGCGCATCAACGGCTCGGCTTCAGATAGACGGTTCGTCGCCTGGAGCAACTGAGCCAGGTTGTTGAGGTCGGTGGCGACGTCAGGATGGTCCTGTCCGAAGGACTTCTCGTCGATCGCCAGCGCGCGGCGCATCAACGGCTCGGCTTCAGATAGACGGTTCGTCGCCTGGAGCAACTGAGCCAGGTTGTTGAGGTGAATGGCGACTCTGGGATGTTCCTGTCCGAAGGACTTCTCGGCGATAGCCAGCGCGCGGCGCATCAACGGCTCGGCTTCGGAGTAAAGGCCCTTGGAATGGAGCAAGGTTGCGAGCTGGCTCATTAGAATCGACGTCGGCGTTTCCTCGCCGGCGCGTTCCGCCAACTCGATCACTCGCTGAGCGTGCGGCCTCAGTTGATCCCAGATCGGCCATGTCCTCACGTCGTCCGCGTCGGAAGGGGCGAAGCCGTTGACCAGGCGCACTGTCCTCTCGATCCAGGCAGAACGACTTGTCGGTATTCGGCCTCGTACGACCTCCTGTACCATGCGGTGAGCGGACACACTCTCTCCACGACGTGTCATCAGCGAGTACTTGACCAGCTCGTTCAGCGCCGCCATCGTCGTGATCTGCTCCTCCACCCGGCCCGCATCCTCGCCGACGAGCTCCGCGGCCTCAGCAACGATCGACTCCCCGGCCGTCAGCATCTCTACGGGTATCGGATCCGGCGCCAGGTGAGCGCAAAGACGCAAGAGCGCTTGCGACGTCGGATCCAGCTCCGCGAACGTCCGTTGCCAGGTCACCGCGACCGGCATCGGATAGCTCATCTCTTCCTGATCGTGCCATTCGAGAACGGCCGAGCGCTCGGCGGTCCAGGCCGCGAGGTAATCGGCGAAGCCGATACCGTGCGCGGCGACGTAGGCCCCGGCCTGCTCGAGTGCGAGCGGCAAGCCGTCCAGGAGCTCGGCAAGACGCGATGCCAGCTCCGCGTCGTCCGCGGCCTGGCGCCGGTCCTCAGCCGTCCGCTCGAGAAGAAACAGCACGGCGTCCTCCGTGGAAAGCTCCTCGATCGAGCGACGCCGAATTCCCGCCGGCCACCGCGACAGCCGCGACGTCACCAGGACGTGGCCTTCGGAGAGCCGCGGCAGAAGCTTCCGCACGGCTCCGGCCGCGTCTTTGGAGTCCACGTTGTCCAGGATCAGAAGCCACGGCCGATTCTCCCGTAGCCAGGCCAGCACCGCGTCGACCACGGTTTCCTCGTCCGCCCCATCGAGCTTTAGCAGACCCGGCAGACGCAGACGCGCGAGGAGCCCCAGGCCGCGGCTCAGCTCTTGCGGCGTGTCCGCCCTCACGAAGAACACCGCGTCGTAGCGGTCCCCGGAGCGCCACGCGTACTCGACGGCGAGCCGCGTCTTCCCGATGCCGCCCAGGCCGTGCAGGGCGTGAGGCTGCACGATGGCCGTCGCGGGCTGTGCCGAGAGATCCGCGGCGAGCTCGGCAAGGACGGGGTCGCGTCCTTTGAAGAGGTTTCCCAGGGGAGGAAAGGGCAGGTTGTGGAGGGCCGGCGCGCGGACGCCGGGAACGTCCTCCGGCGTGGCGTCCTCAGGTCTTCGCCCCGTAACTCCCCAGATCAGGAGATCGAGCCCCTCGCGATCGATTCCGGCGCGCAGATCGACCCATGTAAACGCCTTCAGGAAAGTAGGCAGCTCAGGCTTCTCCGGAGCTCCGGGCAACAGGACGGGAATCACGGGCAGCCTTTCGTGCCGGGACCGATCAATGAACGCCCGCATCTCCGGCGCTTCCCACGGCCCCAGGCCATCTTCTCCGATGACCACCGCGACGGCGCTCGAGGCGTCTATCCCCTTCTCGATCTCGTCTTGCCACGGCAGTCCGGGCCGGAGCTCCCACTTGTCGAGCCAGACCCGGAGCCCGCGCGCCTTCAAGCAGTCGCCGATCCGCTCGACGGTCGGCTTGTCGCGGCTGTTGTGGCTCAGGAAGACGTCAAAGGTCTCCGGCATGAGAGTCCCTCCGAAGAGTGCGCTTCCTGATCCTACCTCAGCGGCTCTTGGTGGAGGACGACCGGAATCGGCAGGCGGAGCCCGGGTTCTCAGGACGACAGCGGAAGACGAGTGACCCGCAGGCGGTGACGGTCCACGACGCAGATCGACTGCGCCAGGGTCTCAGGGTCGAGCGTGGTCAACACCCGCTCGAGCAAATCGCACATCTCCCGGTCCGAGTAGCTCCCGCCCCGAAAGAGAATCACGCCCGGTCCCTTCGCCGAGCTCAGGGCCAGGAGGCGAGGGAAGTCGAGATCCGCGGTGATGATCACCCGTGCCTCCCGGCGAGCAAGCTCCAAGAGATCGCTGTCCGCCGCTCGGCTCATCCCGATCTCGCTCGCGTGAACGCCCGAGTAACCGAAGCGCTCGAGAACCTCCAGGAGCATCCGAGACACCGGCATGTCGAGCAACGCCTTCATGAGGCGAGCTCGAAGACTTGCTCGTCCGCCAGCATCGCTGCGTAGCTCAACGCCTCCAGCACGTCCTCGGCTTCCAGATAGGGATAGGACCGGAGGATCGTCTCCGTGGTCTCACCCGCGGCGAGAAGGCCCAAGAGCCGCGAGACCGGGAACCGCAAGCCGCGAACGCACGGCTTGCCACCGCAGACTTCGGGATTCGTGGTGATTCTCTGGAACGTCATCGTGGACCGTCCTTCTCATCGAGAGTCTAGCGCACCCGGTCACCGGCTCCCACGCACCGACTCGAGCAGCTCGACGACCTCGTGGTGGCCGTGCTCGCGCGCCCAGTCGAGCGCGGTCTTGCCGTCGGGATTGGCCAGAGTCGGGTCGGCGCCGCGCTCGAGCAGGAGCTCGACCAGCTCGGCGTGGCCGCGGAAGGCGGCGGCGCGCAGCAGCACGCCGCGGCCGCCGGGTCCGAGGTCGGCGTCGGGGTCGCCGTCGCCGAGGAGCTTGGCGAAGAGCTCCACCTCCCCCAGCTCGAAAGCGTCGAGAAGGTCGACGCTCGACTCGTCGAGCAGCAGGTACTCGAGCACGTCGTCGCGTCCGCAGAAGGCGGCCCAGCCGATCGGCGTGCTGCCGTGGTTGGGATCGCGGAGCGTCACGTCGGCGCCGCGCGCCAGGAGCAGCTCGGCCACGTGACGCCAGCCGGCCCAGGCGGCGCCGTGCAGCGGCGTCGGCAGCTCCGCTCCCCACGGGCGCGCGCCGTCGACGTCGGCGTCTTGCTCGCGGAGCAGGTATTCCGCCGTCTCGGCGCGGCCGGTCACGCAGGCGAAGAGTAACGCGTCCTGCACGATCTCGCGGTCCGACGCCTCGGGACCGCTGCGCCGGTGGTGGCGGTAGAGCCGGTCGGCTCCGGGGACGAGGGTGCCGTCGTCCGTGAAATAGCTGCGCACGACGTCGAGCTTGCCGAGGCCGGCGGCGAAGCAAAGGTCCACGGGGTGTCCGCGGTCGTAGAGCATCTCGGCGACGTCGCGCTGGCCGCGGTTCTCCACCGTGTGGTAGAGGGCGCTCCACATCAAGCCGCCGTCGCCGCCGTGGACGACGTCGGGATGGCGATCGAGCAGCGCCCGGAGGGTTTCCAGGTCGCCGCGATCCATGGCCTCGAGGGCGTCGTCGAAGGGCGGCATCGCGGCGAAGCCTACCACTCTTCCGAATCGGTTCCTGATCGATGCGTTCGCGGGCGGATTCTCTCGACCATGCTATAAGTCTACGCGTCAGGAGCCCCCGCCATGAACCTCGAACAGCTCCAGGAGGCCTATCCGCCCGGCTCGACGGTCGACTGCGTCGTCACCCGGGTCGAGCCCTTCGGCGTGTTCGTGCGCCTGAAAGGCGCGCCGCGCGTCTTCGGCTTCATCCGGCCGCGCGACTGGAGCTGGTCGCGGCGCGTCTTCGACCTCTCCGAGCAGGTGCGCCCCGGCTTCGCCTGCGAGGCCCAGGTGCTCGGGCACGGGCCGCGCAGGAAGCTCGAGCTCAGCCGCCGGCTGACGCTGCCCGACCCCTTTCCCGGCTTCCTCGACAAGCACAAGCCCGGCGACGTCGTGCTCGGCCAGGTGACGCTCGTGGCCCAGGGCGAGACCGGCGTGGTGGTGGCCCTCGAAGACGGCGTGGAGGGGTTCATCCCGCGCTCGGAGATCCCTCACGTGGGCGAGGAGGGCTTCGGCCTGCTGGTGCAGGACTGGGTGGCCGCGCGCATCCTCGGCTTCCAGAAAGACCAGGTGCGGCTGTCGATCAAGGAGCACCTCGCCGACCGCGCCCGCCGCGCCGCCGCCGGCGACGACAGCCAGACCGCCCTGCGTTTCCATCCCGACCTCGGCCCCGGCCTCGAGGACATGCGCCTCAACCTGGCGCTGGCCGAGGTGGACGAGCCGGATATCGACCCGGCGGTGCGCGAGCGCATCCGCCGGGTGCTGCTGGTGGAGGACAGCGCCAACGTCTCCGAGTCGCTCGAGATGATCTTCGAGCACTTCGGCTTCCCCTGCGACGCCGCCGGCACCATCGACGAGGCCCTGGCGCTCCTGGGCGGCAGCGACTACGACCTGCTGATCCTCGACGTCAACATGCCGGCCGGCGGCGAGGCCTCCTCGGCAGGGGACGGCGCAACGCGCTCGCCTTTGGGAGACGGGGGGCTGGAGCTGATCCGCCGGCTCAAGGACGAGGCCACCGACGCCATCGTCTTCGTGCTCACCGCCACCGCCGCCGCCGACTGGGCCGAGATCCTGCGCCACCAGCCCAACGCCAGGACCTGCTTCTTCCAGAAGCCCACCCGGGTGGCGCGGCTCTTCGAGCAGCTCGCGCTGCTCGTCCACGGCGGCGAGCCGGCCGACGACCGACACCTCGGCGCCGGCCTCGACCCGCGGGGCAGCCCGGAGCTCTCCTCGCGCCGCGGCTCGGGGTTCGTGCACAAGATCCGCGAGGCCCTCGACGAGCTGCGTCTGGCCACCGGGGCGAGCCACGCCTTCGTGCTGGCGTTGCGGCCCGGCCCGCACTTCAGCCTGGTGGCCGGGGAGCTCCCCGCCGAGCTCGGCCGCGAGGTGCAGCAGGAGCTCGAGATGAGCCCGGTGGGCGACGTGATCCGCCAGCGGCGTTTCCTCGCCGTGCCCGACGTGGCGGCCCAGCAGCGGCGCTTCAAGCACCTGCTCGCCGTCCACCCCCACGGCTCCTTCGCCGGCGTCGCCCTGGCCTACTCCGACCAGTCGGAGTACGGCCTCTTCCTGACCGGCGCCGAGCCCGGCCAGCTCCGCGGCGCCACCGAGGAGCGGCTCGCCACCACGGCGCTGGTGGTGGGCCACTACGTGGCCGAGCAGCGGCTCGACCAGGTCATCACCGAGAACCAGGCCCTGCTGCTGACCGGCTTCCTCTCCGACAGCTTGCTCCACGAGATCAAGAACGAGCTGCAGGCCCTGGCCGACTACACGGCGGTCCAGGTGCTGCTCGGCAAGAAGAACAAGGACGACTTGACCGCCCTCTCCAAGAACGAGACCTTGGAGCTGAAGCGCTCGATCCTCGGCGTCCGCGCGGTGTCGAAGCGCCTCGACGAGCTCGTCGTGCTCTTCCGCAACTTGGCCGGCCGCCAGCGCCGGGAGACGGTGGACCTGAACGCCTCCGTGGAGCGTCTGCGCGAGACCGTCAAGCCTTTCGCCGACGGCTACAACGTCGCGGTGGAGACCGATCTCGACGGCTCGGTGCCGGTGCTCAGTGCGAGCCCCAAGCTCATCGACCAGGCGCTCCTCAACCTGATGATCAACTCGATCGAGCAGATGGCGACTTCCGGCGCCGCCCACCGCGTGCTGACGGTGACCACCCGCTGGCGCGACGGCGCCGAATTGCCGGTGGAGGTAATGATCGCCGACACCGGTCGCGGCGTCCACTGGGTCCACCGCGAGAAGATCTTCGACCTCTTCTTCACCACCAAGACTCGCGGCACCGGGCTCGGCCTCTACATCTCGCGCTTCTTCATCGAGCAGCTCGGCGGACGCCTGACGCTGCGCCGCAGCGTGCTCTTCTCGGGGGCCGAGTTCGCCGTCGAGCTGCCCCGGGAGGCCGTGGCATGAGCGCGCATGGTAGATTGAGAGCCGTGATTTCGTCCGTGGAGCCGACGCGATGAGCCCTTCCGAGCCGAGAGGACCGGCCACCAATCGCGCCGACGCCTTCAACCGCTGCGATCCCGCCGTCCCGCTCCCGGCAGGGGACGAGCGCTACGTGGACCTGGCGGCGGGCCGCGGCGAGGAAGGGGGTGCCGTGGCCAAGTGCCGCGAGTGCATTCGGCTCTCCAAGACGCCCCTCGTCCAACTCCTCGCCGGCCACCGCGGTTGCGGCAAGTCGACGGAGCTGCGCCGGCTCGAGCGCGATCTCGAGGGCGACGGCTTCTTCGTCGCCTACTTCGAGGCCGACGTCGACCTCGACCTCGAGGACACCGAGCCCGTCGACGTCCCCCAGGGCCTACCCGACCACCCTGTGCTGTCAGACGCGTCAAGCGTCTTCTACGAAGGCCTCGCCACCGGACCCCGCGGCGGCGGCGCGCCAGGATCCGGCGACGCTTCTCGTCGCTGACCGCGACGCCCGTGGTTTATTTGCTCATCCAGTTCTCTCGTATCAGCTCCGGAACTCCGTTGAAATCATTGTCCGTCGTCAGCAGTATCAAATCGTTGCGGAGTGCGATCACGGCGATCAACGCGTCCACCGTTTCCAACTGCCATCCTCGGCGCCGCAGCGATATCTGGAGCTTCGCCGCCAGCTCGGCGTCGGTTTCGTCAATCTGGTAGCATGGGAAATGCGGCCTGAGCCGTGCCCACTCGGCCAGATTCTGCGCAGCTCGCGGCAGCATGCCGATGCCGAATAACGTTTCCGTCAATGCTGGGCTGCAGATCGAAAAGCTGTGTCCCGTCTGTAAACCGTCCAGGATCCGCCGCCGCAAAGGATGCGAAAGCGTCACGAGCGACGCTGCGTGATTGGCATCGAGAAGATAGTCAGCCATGAAGCTTCAGGCTATCCACGGCCTTCGGCGACATCGTTGGCTCGCGAGAGGGCCTTCATCTCGGCTTCGACCCTGAACCATTCGTGGCGCCACGTCTCGAGCTCGAAATCAGGGTCCTCGGAAGCGTTTTGCAGGGCTTCTGCCAGAGAACCGCTGGACACAGGGGCAGCCGAGGCCGGCGCGGCTCGGATCTCGGCGACGACCTCCTCCGGCGAAGGCGTACGATTCGCTTCGAGAGCGTGGGCGAGAATGTAGAGAGCAAGCTGCTCGACGGACCAATCCCGGGCATCGGCAGCACTCTGCAACTCTGTCTCCAGTGTCCGCGGCAACGTGATCGTGAGGCTCATCTCCCGTTCCTCCGTCTTCAGCCTTCGGCGAAGACCTCGCCGACGGAGCCCGCGGCGGCGGCGCGCACCAGCCAGCGACGCAGGAGCTCCAGGTCGCGGCACGCCAGGATCCGGCGACGCTCCTCGTCGCCGACCGCGACGCCCCGCGACTCCAGGAGCGTCAGCACGCTCTCGGCGGCGCCGAGCACCTTGCCCTCGTCGCGTCCTTCCTCACGTCCCGCCGCGAGCACCGCGTCCAGATTCTCATAGCCCTGGCGCTGCAGCAGGTTGCGCAGCGTCACCTCGTGAGCCGTCTTGCGGTCGTAGAGAGCCTCGACGGGCACGGGATTGCGCAGCACTCCGGGAGCGCGGAGCTCCTCGCCGGCGCTGCGCGTGACCACCCGCTTTCCCGGCTCGTAGACCTCGACCCGCCGGGGACCCACCAGGCGCACCACCCACACGAAACGGGTGCCGGCGCCGAGGAGGTCGGCGATCTTGTCCTGGAGCCGGCGCTCGTCCTGGCCGACGCCGGCGTACTCGACCGCCAACGGCGGCGAGCCGGGTATCCATCCCGGACCTTCGCCCGCGGGCTTGCCCACCGCCACGTCGGGAGCGCGCAGGGTACCGGGATCGGGCGAATAGCCGGCGTCCACCCCCGACCATTCGACGTCCGGATCGGTGTCCAACGCCTCGGCGCCGCTCACGTTGGGGCCGGTGTGATCGCGGCCCGCGGGCGAGCAGCGGATGGGGTGACCGTTCGAGAGCTCGTAATAGTCCTCCTCGCCGATCTGGTCGGCGACGAAAGGCCCGAGAGTCGCGGAGTATTGAGGGTCCATGGTCGAATCGTAACATAGCTGCTATAAGTCTGAGCGTTGGGACCCCTCAGGGAGGTCGTCTCATGAGCGCCAACGACTGGTTCACCACCCGCATCCTCGTGGTCGACGACAACGACCGCGTGCGCGACGCCATGTGCATGCGCGTGGGCCTGTCGTGCGAGAGCTACGTGGTGCGCGGCGCGCGCAACGGCGCCGAGGCCCTGCGGCTGCTCGACGAGGAGGGCTTCGACGTCGTCCTCTGCGACCTGGTGCTCTCCGGCGAGCCCGACGGCGCGGCCACCACGGTCGCGATCCGCGAGCGCCATCCCGGCACCCGGGTCGTGGTCTTCACCGGCAACGAGACCGGCGAACGCAAGATCGAGGTCTTGAAGGCCGGGGCCTTCTCCTACCTGGCCAAGCCGATCAACCACGAGGAGCTCCTGCACTCCATCGAGACCATCGACTCGATCCGCCGCACCGAGCGGCTGGGGCAGGTGTTCAAGACCCTGGCCCGCATTTCCCACGAGCTCCAGACGATCCTCGACTCCGACCTGCTGCCGCGCCGCATCGTCGACGCCGCCTGCGAGCTGGGCTACCGCCGCACCCGCCTCTACCTCTACGACGCCGAGGCCAATACGCTGGTCGGCAAGGCGTCGTGCGGCATGGGCGACGACGCCGGCTTCGAGGGCTTTACGGTGCCGCTCGGCGCCAACCCCCTGATCGCCGAGATCTTCCGCGCCCACCGCCCCACCGTGTGGAACAAACGCCGCATCCTCGAGCGCTACGGCGCCGACGCGGCGGAGCCGTGGATGACGCGCCTGGGCCTCGCCGAGCTGACCTGGATCGACGTGCCGCTGCTGGCGGGCCACGAGCGCATCGGCACCCTGGCGTTCGACAACGGGCACGACCGCAAGGAGCACCGCTACGCCGACGAGGACCTCGAGGTGCTCGACGTCTTCGCCGGCATGGCGGCGCACGCCGTATCCAACGCCCAGGCCTACGAGAAGGAGGCGCTCGCCAACGCCTCGCTCTCCTCGATCCTGCGCGACGCTCCCGACGCCGTGGTGACCACCGGCCTCGACGGCCTGGTGACCTTCGTCTCTCCCTCGGGCGAGCGGGTGATCGGCCATCCCGCGGACAAGATGGTGGGGCAGCCCGTCTATCGCTTCTACACCGACCCGGAGCGCTCGCCGGACGCCGGGCTGCGGATCGCCCGCGGGCTCATGTCGCGCCTCCGGAAAGAAGGGACCGTCGCCAACCTGCGGCTCGACCTGCTGCCGGCGAGCGGACCGCCGCGGCCGGTGATGGTGTCGGCGAGCCTGCTCCACGACGACGCCGGCGAGGCCATCGGCACGCTCGGCATCGTCAAGGACGTGAGCGCCCTCGACGCCCAGAGCGAGCAGTACCGTACCGTGCTCGAAGGCTTCGGCTACGGCACCCTCGTCGTGTCCAAGCGCGGCAACGTGCAATTCGTCAACCGCAAGGCCCTGCGGCTCCTGAAGCGCGCCCGCGAGGACACCGTGGGCCGCCGCTTCGCCGACATGGTGCTGCCCGCCCAGCGCCGGGAGGTCGCCGACGCCTGCCGGCGGGTGGTCGCCGGCGACGGCGAGGAGGCCCTCGACTTCAGCCTGCTGCGCGGCGACGCGAGCCGTCTCTCGATCTCGGCGCGCCTGACCCCGGTGCGCTCGCAGCGCGGCGCCAGCGGCGTGGCCGTGGCCCTCTACGACAAAGGAGAGCTCTCCGCCCTCATCCAGTCCGGACGCCTGATGGCCCTGGGTCAGATGGTGGCGGGCATCGCCCACGAGATCAACAACCCGCTCAACAACATGGTGGTGGCCGTACGAGAGATGGCCGCCCGCCTCGACAACGAAGGGACCCTGTCGCCGAAGAACCGCCAATACGTGGAGATGATCGAGCGCAACGGCGGCCGCATCCAGGGCATCGTCGGCCAGCTCCGCGACTTCGCGCGCCCGGCGCTCTTCGAGCGCGTGCCGCTCGCCGTGAACCAGGTGATCGACGACGCCCTCGCCTTCTTCCGCAGCCGCTTCCGCCACCACGACGTCGAGATCCTCACCGAGCTGGCGCAGGACCTGCCGCCGGTGGCCGGCGACGCCAACCGGCTGCAGCAGGTGCTCGTCAACCTCATCGTCAACGCCGAGGACGCCATGGAAGGCCAGAGCGAGGAGAAGCGCCTGACGATCGCCTCGCGGCGCCGCGGCGAGCGGGTGGAGATCGACGTCTGCGACACCGGGTGTGGTATACCCGACGAGATCGCGGAGGCGATCTTCGACCCGTTCTTCACCACCAAGCCGCCGAACCAGGGCACCGGGCTGGGGCTGTCGATCTCGAAGAGCATCATGGACCTGCACGAGGGCGAGATCCGCGCCTCGCGCGCCGGCGGCGGACGCGGAGCCTGTTTCACGCTCACCCTGCCCGCGGCGGGCGGGGACGAGACTCAGGAGGGGAGCACGACTTGACGCCGACTTCGTATTCGATCCTCGTAGTGGACGACGAGGAGGACTTCCGCACCGTCCTGCGCGACCACTTCGAAGGCCGCGGCCACGCGGTGGCCGAGGCGGCCGACGGCGTGGCGGCGCTCGAGCTCTTCAGCGCCGGGCCGCGCCGCTTCGACCTGGTGATCACCGACATCCGTATGCCGCGGATGTCGGGCGAGGACCTGATCGCGCGCCTGCGCGCCTTGCGCCGTCACCTGCCGATCATCGGCGTCACCGGCCACGCCGACCTCTCGGGCAAGCTGGCCTTCCTCGACAACGGCGCCTACTACTACCTCGACAAGCCGTTGCCGCAGTGGCCGATCGTCGACCGTCTGGTGGACAACGCCATCCGCCTCCACCGCTACGAGGAGCAGGTGGAGGCGATGCGCCTCAAGGAATTCGAGATCGCCCGCCTGCTGCGCGCCTACATCATGCGCGAGGCGAGCCGCCAGGACTTGCTCTCGGGGGCCGGCGCCGAGCGCACGATCGACCTCGAGATCGAAATGCACTACATCGAGAACGAGCGTCCCGGCGGCGACTACGTGGAGTGGTTCCGCCGCGGCGATCGCGAAATCGTCTTCTACGTCGCCGACGCCTCGGGCCACGACGACCTGCTCTCGTGCTTCATGACCTGCCTGGCGAGCATGGTGCTGCACCGCAGCCACCACGCCTCGACCCCCAAGGTCGACGAGATGATCGCCACCCTCGACGCCGCGTTGTCGGCGCTGCGCGACGTCGATGCCCTGGGCCACGAGCGCTACCTGACGTTCTTCATCGGCTCCATCGACCTGGTCACCGGCGAGCTGCTCTACGTCAACGCCGGCCATCCCGAAGCGATCCTGCTGCGTCCGGCGGGCGGCGGCCCGACCCGGCGGCTCGAGTCGAACAGCCGGCCGGTGGGCTTCCTCTTCGACGCGCCGCCCGAGGTGGGGCGGGTGCTCCTCGATCCGGGCGACCTGCTCTTCGTCTACACCGACGGCGCCACGGACCTGCTCGAGCACACGGCCCCCTCGGGGGGGATCGGGGGGGTGCGCACCGCCGCCGGCGCCTCGGGCGTCGACCAGCTCGCCGCCGAGGTCGAGCGCTGGCTCGCCTGGCCGCCGCGGGAGATCGTCGCCCGCGTCGCCCGTCATCTCGGCGAGCGCGCCGGCGCCGCGGGCTTCCCGGACGACACGACGCTGCTGGCGCTCAAGGTCCACGCGCGGCGTCCGGGCTCGCCTGCGGCGTAGCGACGCTCGTGGTAGTCTCTGTCAACAACACGAAGGCGAGCACAACCCTCGATGCAAACCGCGATCACAGAAGTTCTGGGCTATGCCGAATCGCCAAATTACCTCCATGCCGGCGATCTGGAGGAGCGGCCGTTCTCGGGATTCAGCCACGTCTACCGGAAGGCGCGTGAACAGTGTGGCCTTCAAGGTGTCTATCTCCTCAGCGACCCACGGGCGCGATCGAAATCCGAGATTCCCGTCGTCTTCTACTGCAAGGCGGAGAACGAGCCGGCTGCGAGCAGGATCCATCGTCGCGTGTGGAACCAGGGCGTAGTGCCATTCGTTCTCGTCGAGACACCGAAGACCTTGCGGCTCTATTCAGGTTTCCGCTTCGACCCTCGGGCAGCCGATGGCCACGAGCGTGGGGTCCTTGCCGCATCTGTCGCCTTCAATGAAGTCTCCGAGCGGCTCCAGGCATTCCGCGCGGAGGCGATCGACTCCGGTGCCGTTTGGGATCGCTGGGGTCAGGAAGCGGATCCTCGCAGCCGGGTCGACCGGTCCCTGCTCGCCGAGTTGGAGAAGCTCGAGATGGAGCTTCGGAAGAGCGGCTTGGAACGTGAGACTGCCCATGCGTTGATCGGGAAGTTCGTCTACCTCAAATACCTGCGTGACCGGCAGATCCTCTCCAACCGCAAACTGGCCAAATGGCACCTCGATGTAGACAGTGTGTTCAGCCACCGCGCGACGCTCAAGGCATTCCGGGAAGTCAACACGCGCCTGGACGGATGGCTCAACGGTTCCGTGTTCTCGCTGCCGGACGATGCCATTCAGGCCAGGCATCTGCAATTAGTCGCCAGCGTTTTTGCAGGCGGGACGTCGAAGGGTCAGTTGGCACTGAACTTGGAGATCTACGATTTTTCCTTCATCCCCATTGAGACTCTCTCCGTGATCTATGAGCAGTTCCTCCATGCCGACGAAGAGGTAAAGAAAGATGAGGCCGAGGAGGTAGAAGAAGGCCGCGCTTCTCAGGATGAGCGGTTCCTCGGTTCGGCGACAGAGGAAGGAAAGAGTCGTGGGCGCCGGACAGGTGCTTACTACACGCCGATTCCCCTGGTGAACTACATGCTCGGTGAGCTTGAGGCTCACCGCCCACTCCAAGAAGGAATGTGTGTGTTGGACCCGTCCTGCGGTTCAGGCGCTTTTCTTGTGCAGTGCTACCGAGCCTTGATCGAGAAAGTGCTCACAAAAGGCCCGGTGAGGCCAGTGGAGCTGCGCGAGCTGCTTACGAAGCATGTCTTCGGCGTCGACCGCGACGAAGACGCCTGCCGGATGGCCGAGATGAGCTTGATCTTGACGTTGCTGGACTACACCACGCCGCCTGACTTGGAGACCAGTCCGCAATTCAAGCTCCCGCTGCTGCGTGGCAGGAATATCTTTTGTGCCGATTTCTTCGATCCCGACTCTCAGTGGACGCGCAAGCGCCCGCATTTGAAGGTCGACTGGCTCGTGGGCAACCCGCCATGGCGAGAAGTGGAACGGGACAAGAAGGAGGACCGTCACGCACTCGAGTGGATACAGCGCAATGCCGAGCGCTACCCTACGGGAGGAAACCAGGTCGCGGAAGCGTTCGTGTGGCATTCCCTCCCACTCCTGAACGCGGACGCTGCCGCCGCGCTGTTGATGCCGGCGATGACCCTCTTCAAAATGGAGTCGACTCGCTTTCGCGCCCGGTTCTTCGAGACCGTGTACGCCTGGTCTGTGACAAATCTCGCGAATCTTGCCTACGTGCTCTTTTCCGGACGATCGCAAGCGCCGGCGTTGGCACTCTTCTTCGAGCCACGCGCGGACACCTCGCCAGGTCCATCGACGGAAGAGAGTATTCTGACGTTTGCTCCCATCCTGACCAATCAGCGCGCGGGCCGTGCCCAACGCAAGCGGCAGAGTAAGGAAAGGGGGAACGTACGGACGGACCGCGCCAAACGCAAGTATCAGAGCAAGGAGACTTGGAGCGTCGTGGTCAACGGCGCTGAATTGCGCGAGCTGCGTATGGCGACTGTCATCGACGGCGACTTCCGGCCGTGGAGAGTAGCCATGTGGGGTTCGTTCCGGGACAGCAAATTGCTAAGAAACCTCGCCGTTCGCTTCCCGTCGTCGCTGGCGGACGTGGGGAAAGCCCTCGAACTCCACATCCACGAGGGTTTCCAGTTGAGAAGGGGGGGCGCCGACACGGAACCTATGCCTCAGCTCGCTGGCCTCAGGCAGATTGACTTCTCCAAGCTCAAGAACTGCGGGCGGATCTTCACATTTCCAACAAGTGCGTTTTCGACGATACCCGAAGAGTTGGCCAACGTGCGTAAGGGAAGGGGAGAGTTGCCCTGGCTGGTCTCGACGCCGCCACACGTCATCGTGGACGCGAGCCGGAGATTCGCGGTTTACAACAGCGCTGAATTCATCGCTGTCCCTTCCCGAAAGATCGGCATCTCGGTACCAGAGCCAGCGTCGGAGCGAGCGAGAGACTTGCTCAAGGCGTTGGCGCTCTATCTGAGCTCCGATTTCTGCCGCTACCAACAATTCTTCACGACACCTGAATGGGGTGTGCGTACCTCGCTGGCCACGCTGGACGCACTCCGTGACATCCCGGTCGCCTTGGGCGAGCTCACCGATGCGGAGCTGCGCGATTGGGCTGCGTTGCAGGAAAGCATGGCGGCTGAGACCGGCGCCGGTATCCCCCCTTCGAAAGAGTCCTTGAGCGAGGTCGACGCACGGGTTTATCAAACACTCGGGCTCATACCCTCGGAGCGCATACTGGTTGAGGATTTCGTGCGTTGGAACATGCAGTTGGTGAAAGGCAAGGTCCCATCGCAGGTCGTCGCACCACCCTCAGACCCCGCTATTGACGCCTACCTTACCCTGCTGAGGAGCGAGCTCGACGAGTTCGTCGGTCGGGACGCAGGGCTCAGCCACGACCTGAACGTGGTACGTTCAAAGACTTCGGCCATGCTCGTCGTTCGCTTGCTCCGTGGGACCCCGAGGTCGCCTATCGTGGTGAAGGCAGGTGACGTGACGGCCGTGGAGCTGGAGAGAACCCGAGAACACCTCCTCCGACGCCACAGTCAGTGGTTGTATTTCGAGCGTTCCCTGAAGATCTACCAGGATGGCGCCATGTATTTCTTCAAGCCTCTGGAGGCCATCCACTGGACCCGCAGACAGGCGATCCTGGATGCCGGCGAAATCGTCGCCGAGACTCTGGGAAGCCAGGACGCATGAGCCTGACCGGTCCAACCCTGCTGCAAGCCTACGTCGACGCCTTGCGCGAGCACGCGCACTGGCTCATTGCCGAGGGTTACGAACGCATGGACAAAGCTGCCTTCGCCCAGGCGCAAGAACCGGCCATCACGGGGGAGCTCGTGCGCGAAATGCGGTCCTTCCTGGAATCGGGAAGCGGCGCCCCTACCTGGGTGTCTTTCTTCAGCATTCACGACGATCCACCCCTCAATGTCGGCGGGAGACTGGGACGATCCCGGCCTCGCGTAGACATCGAGTTCGAGCGCATCGCCGCGGGGAAGCGCCCGCGGTTGAGATTCGAAGCCAAGCGCCTACGGTCGGCCACACGTCATACGGTCGCCAGGTATCTGGGCGAGGAGGGGCTCGGCTGTTTCCTGACGGGAAAGTATCCCGCGACTCACGGCGAAGCCGGTATGCTGGGCTACGCGCAGAGCGATGACGAGGTGACGTGGGCTGAGCGAATCGCATCCCGTCTGAGTCGAGACGAAGCGAAATACGGGACGGTGCCTCCACCGTTCGCACCTCAAGTCGTCCACGCTGCGCTTCGTCACACCTACGTCAGCCATCATCTGTTGGCTGAAGGCGCAGTCCCTATCGTGATCCACCACGTCATGCTGCGCTTCGGGTGACTCCGGACCGCCCTTCCGCGTCCCGCGTCGGCCCACCCCTTTCGGATAGCCCCCTTGCGGAGGCGCTACCCGGCGGCGCGTGACGGCCTGTCCGGGAAGACGTTGCCCCTCCGCGCCCGGCTCCCGCATGCTGCGGGAGAACGATCCATAGGAGGACGAACGAATGCCCACGATGTTGGCGGACAAAGAAGCGGATCTCGCGGGACCCGGCATCGGCAGCTACGACGAGCTGGAGAGCATCCTGCCCCGGGACTACCGCTCGCTGCTCAGCCCCAAGGAGACCCAGCGGGCGATCACCGCGCTCAAGAGCTATATCGAGGAGCACCTGGCCAAAGAGCTCAACCTGATGCGGGTGACGGTGCCCCTGATCGTCGACGCCGACAGCGGCGTCAACGACTACCTGGACCGTGACGGCTCGCGCACGCCCATCGAGTTCCGCGTCAGCAACGACGACGTCCATACCGTGGACGCCCAGATCGTGCAGGCCGCGACCAAGTGGAAGCGGATGGCCCTGCGCCAGTTCGACATGGCGCCCGGCGAGGGCCCCTTCACCGACATGCACGCGGTGCGCAAGGACTACTTCCTCGACCACGACCACAGCGTCTACGTGGACCAGTGGTCTATCCCGACCTGCCGCGCAAGGCCCGCGAGACCGCGATTCTGCAGGAGCACCCGGCGATCTTCATCTACGGCATCGGCTGGACCCTTGCCGACGGCTACCCCCACGAGATGCGGGCGCCGGACTACGACGACTGGGTGAGCGAGACCGTCTCCGAGGACGGCCGTCCCATGCACGGCCTCAACGGCGACATCCTGGTGTGGAACCCGGTGACCCGCCGCCGCCACGAGCTCTCGTCGATGGGCATCCGCGTCAACGCCCAGACCCTGCGCCGCCAGCTCGAGCTCACCGGCCAGCTCGACTTCCTCCAGTGGCCGTATCACCAGGCGGTCGTCAACGGCGAGGTCCCGCTGAGCATCGGAGGAGGCATCGGCCAGTCGCGCACCTTCATGCTGCTGCTGCGCAAGGCGCACCTCGGCGAGGTGAGCGTCACCGTGTGGCCGCGGATCCTCAAGGACATGTGCCGGGCGAAGAGCATCCACGTGCTGGAGTGAAGCCTCGCTCCTCCCCGACGGCGCGGCGACGGCGCCCCCCGCTCCCGTTGGGGAGCGGGTCTGCCCGCTTCCGACGGGGAGCGGGCAGTTCTATTCTGGAGACGTCTTGACAGCGGCGAGAGGGCGTGCGATACTCACGCCACGAGTAGGTTACGTGATCGTGCCCGGGAGTAAGGCTGGTCCAGTTCCCGCGAGTTGAGAGTCGCGAGCTGCGGTCCTTCAAGCCTCGACCCCGTGCGGACAATTTAACGTCTCCCAACGTCTCTCCTTGTCGGAGAACTGGAGTAAGTGCATGAAGATGCGAACCGTCTTCGTGTCGGCGGCTGCTATGCTGCTGACCACTGTCTGTCCAGCCTGGGCTCAAGGCCCGGAGAAGTCCCATGGCCACGCGATCCAACACGACACTTCACCGCCCCTGCGCCACCTGGATCTCGCGAAACCGAAGTCCACCGGCGTGGACAAGGAGGTCCCCATCCGGGTGAAGCCGGATTTCGGCAAGTCGCCCGAGAACGCCCAGCCCGACGGCAGCTTGCAGTCTCCGCTCTTTTCGATCGCCCTCGCCCCCACCCCCGCGCCGATCACCAGCGCGCCGGGGCTGTCGGAGCAGGACAACGTCAACACCGTCGGCTTCGCCGTCGTGCCGCCGGACACCGAGGGCGACATCGGCCTGGACGCGATGGGCAACCGGATCTACGTCCAGTACATCAACTCGGTCTGGGGCGTCTTCGACGTCGTCGGCAACCTGATCCACGGCCCCTTCCCCGGCAACAGCTTCTGGACGGGCTTCGGCGGCCCCTGCGAGGCCAACAACGACGGCGACCCGGTGGTGCTCTACGACGATCCGGCCGGCCAGTGGTTCTTCAGCCAGTTCTCGATCAACGAAGGCATCCAGTGCGTCGCGGTCTCGACCACCAGCGACCCGCTCGGGCCCTATCACCGCTACGCCTTCCTGGTGACTCCGGGCGGCGCCAACGACTACCCGAAGCTGGGCGTCTGGGACGACGGCACCAGCGGCAGCAGCGGGCAGAGCGCCTACACTTTCACCCTCCGCGACTTCGGCGGCGCCGGCGGCGCGTTCTCGGTCTCGGCCGGGGTCATGGAGCGCGACGCCATGCTGACCGGCGCGCCGGCACAGTTCGTCAAGTTCTCCAACCCCTGCACGGCGGCCGACTGCATCGAGGGCCAGCTTCCCCCGCACCTGGCGGGACCGCCGCCGCCGGCCGGCACCTGCCCGACCTACTGGACCGCGGTCGACGCGGCCTATGACGACTCGCCCCACGCCGGCGACGGCTACCGCAACCACACCCTCTGCGTGGACTGGTCGAACACCGCCAACTCCACCTACGCCGAGGGTCCCCTGGTGGCGGCGGGCTCGAACTTCGACCGCTTCCTGGGCAACGGGTTCAGCGACTGCATCAGCCCGGTCAACGGCGGCGAGGTCCTCGACTGCCTGGCGGCCTTCACCATGTTCCGGGCCCAGTACCGCTGGTTCGGCACCAACGCCAGGGTCGTCTTCAACACCACCGTGGACGCCGGCGGCGACCGCGCCGGCATTCGCTGGGCCGAGACCCGCAGCGCCGACGGCGACAGCGGCTGGTTCCTCCAGCAGGACGGCACCCACGCCCCCGCCGACGGCCTCGAGCGCTGGATGGGCTCGATCGCCCAGGACCAGGACGGCAACATCGCCCTCGGCTACAGCGTGACCGGCGCCAGCCTCTTCCCCTCGGTGCGCTACACCTCGCGCATGGCCGGAGACGCCCCGGGGACGATGCCCGGAGGCGAGGTCTCCTGTCACGAAGGGACGGGCGCGCAGGTCGGGTCGGCCAACCGCTGGGGCGACTATTCGTCGATGAGCGTCGACCCGTCGGACGACTGCACCTTCTGGTACACCCAGGAGTACTACGAGAGCACCGGCAGCTTCGACTTCAACACCCGCATCTGCAGCTTCCAGTTCGCCGACTGCGGCGGGCCCTGCGTGCCCGACGAGACGCCGGAGGCGACCTGCAACGACGGCGTGGACAACGACTGCGACGGTGATTTCGACTGTAACGACGCCGACTGCGCCTTCGATCCGGCCTGCGTCTGCGTGCCGAGCCCCGAGATCTGCGACAACGGTCTCGACGAGGACTGCGACGGTCTGATCGACTGCGCCGACCCCGACTGTGACCTCGATCCCGCTTGCCAGACGGCCGCCAACGATTTGTGCGAAGACGCGATCGAAGTCGTCTGCCCCGAGGGCGGCGGCTCGGTCACCGTCTCGGGCTCGACCCTGGACGCGACCTTCGACGCCGCGCCCTTCTGCGGCACCAGCAACACGGCGCCGGGGGTCTGGTACAAGGTCACCCACGACGGCGTGCTCACCGCGAGCACCTGCAACCAGGCGAGCTTCGACACCAAGATCTCGGTGTACGACGGTGGCTGCGGCGGTCTGAACTGCGTCACCGGTCTCGACGACACGGCCGGCTGCGCCGGCTTCACCACCGAGGTGTCGTGGGGCGCCGACGGCACCGAGGACCTGATCCTGGTCCACGGCTTCGGCAGCGCGACCGGCAACTTCGACCTCACCGTCACCTGCGGCGAGGCGGCCGAGAACGACGACTGCGATGACGCGATCGGACCTCTGGCGGTGGGCTCGGTCACCCCGGGATCCACCTCGGACGCCACCCTGGACGAGCCGCCGTCGATCGACTGCGGCACCGCCGTCACCGCGCCGGGCGTGTGGTACACCGTGACCGGCACCGGCAACACGATGACCGCGTCGGCCTGCAACGACGGCAACCCCGCGACCGGCAGCGCCAACTACGACACCAAGATCAGCGTCTACTGCGCCGACTGCGAGCTGAAGGAGTGCATCGGCGGCGTCGACGACAGCGCCGGGTGCAGCGGGTTCTCGACCCGGTTCTCCTGGCCGACTCAGGCGGGAGCCACCTACAACGTGTTCATGCACGGCTTTTCCAGCCAGACCGGCGACTTCAACCTGGCGATCCTGGACGACGGCGTGCCGGCCACGGGAGCCAACGACTGCGACGGCGTCCCCGACGGGTTCGACTTCTGCCCCGGCACGGTCGTCCCCGAGTCGGTGCCCACCAGCGGCTCGCTCAAACCCAACCACTCCGCCTTGACGGACCTCAGCGGCGTCTTCACGACCGCCCCGCCGAACCCCCAAGGGGTGGTCTACACCATCGAGGACACCGCCGGCTGTTCGTGCGAGCAGATCGTCGCAGCGCAGGGCCTCGGCAAGGGGCACCTCAAGCACGGGTGCTCGTTCGGCGTCATGAACAATTGGCTGGCTTTCCTGGAGAGCCAGTCTTGCGGCGACTGCGTCGTGGCCCATAACACGACCGGCTGCGAGGTCCCGGCGTGCGAGGCGGCCATCTGCACCATCGATCCCTTCTGCTGCAACGTCTTCTGGGACGGCCTCTGCGTGCTCGAGGCGCTCGACATCTGCGTGCCCGATCTGTGCATCGCCCTGCCTTCGAGCATCGCTCCCTTGACGTTCGGGCCCGACCGCAATCCGCTCCCCGCCGAGCCCGAATCCAAGGGTCCACCCAAGGAGTAGGCTCGAGGTCGTCAGAAACGTCCTCTGACCGCGCTGCCCGCTCCCTCAGGGGAGCGGGCAGTCGTGTTCTGAGGGGAAATCGGGCCGGCGCTTAGCTCGTCCGTCACGGACACGTCGCGAAGGCTCGGGTGTCGCGGATGGGCTCGAAGCCCCGGCCGAGCGGGTTCTCGTAGACGCGGACCTGGTCGGTCTCGGTGTCCTCCACCGTCAGGGTCACGCCCACCTCGGTCAGGCCGGCGGCGAAGACCCAGAAGGTGTCGAAGGGATCGAAGCAGCCGTCGAGCAGCTTCACGAAGAGCTCCGGGTTGTCGGGGCCGAAGAACCAGAAGTAGCCGGCGTCCTCGGTGATGGGCTCGGCGGTGCCGGTGCCCTGCCGCTCCGCCGTCCGCCAGTCGGCCGTCACCCGGAAGCGCCCGCCGTTGAGGCACAGCGTCTGGGCGTCGGGCCGGCAGGCGGCGGGATCGACCTGGGGGCCCGCCAGCTTGAAGAGCTTGGCGCCCGACGCCATGTAGAGCTCGCCGTCGGCGTCCTCGCCGAAGGAGGCGAGGCCGGGCACGGTGAAGCCGAGCTCCTCGGTCAGCCAGGTCTCGCCCGAGCGCCGGGCCGCCCACACCGTGCCGCTGCACAGGTCACCGTAGAAGTAGACGCCGTCGAGCTCCGGAAAGGCCTTGCCGCGGTAGACGTAGCCGCCGATGACGGCGCAGCCCTCCTCGTGGTCGTAGACCAGGATCGGGCCGGCGTACTCCGGCGAGCCGCAGGCCGGCACCTCGAAGTCGCAGCCGTCGGTCCTGCCGGTGCAGGCGTCGCCCTCCATGACCTTCCAGCCGTAGTTCTCGCCGCCGGGGCTGGCGGCGCCCTGGAGGCTCACCTCCTCGCGGGCCGACTGCCCCACGTCGCCCACGTAGAGGTCGCCGGTCACGCGGTCGAACGAGAAGCGCCACGGGTTGCGCAGGCCGTAGGCCCAGATCTCGTCGCGGGCGCCGTCGTCGCCCACGAACGGGTTGGTGGGCGGAATGCCGTGGTAGGGCGGCGTCTCGGCGTCGACGTCCACGTCGAGGCGCAGGATCTTGCCGAGGAGGCTCGTCGTGTCCTGGGCCTGGCAGCGCGGGTCGTTGCCGCCGCCGCCGTCGCCGGGGGCGAGGTAGAGGTAGCCGTCGGGGCCGAATTGGAGCTGGCCGCCGTTGTGGCTGGCGGTGGGTTGCTCGATCTCGAGCAGGACCTTCTCGGAGAGCGGATCGGCCGCGCTCGGATCGCCGTCCGAGACCGAGAAGCGCGAGATCACCACGTCGCCTTCGAGGTTCGTGTAGTAGGCGAAGAAGTAACCGTTCAAGGCATGGTCGGGGTGGAACGCGATGCTGAAGAAGCCCTGCTCGCCGCCGACCAGCACGCGGTCGGAAAGGTCGAGAAAGGGCTTGGCGAGCACGGTCTGGCCGTCGAAGATCGACACCACGCCGGCCTTGCGGCTGAGGAAGAGGCGCTCGTCGCCGGCGTGGGTGATGCCGGTCATCGCCGAGATGCCCTGGGCCAGGAGCTCCGGGCGCAGCTCCGAGAGCTCGACGGCCGCGAGCGGCGCGGCGGTTGCCGAGAGACCGGCGGCGAGCAGGGCGGCGACGAGCGGATGTCGGATCGACGGCGGCAAGGTCATGGAGTCGTCCTTTCTCGAGAGGTTGGTAGGAGACTATAGCAAAGCCTCGCCGCTGCCTATTCCACCTTCGCCAACGCCTGGTCGAGGTCCTCGATGACGTCCTCGACGTCTTCGATGCCCACCGACAGGCGCACCAGCCCGTCGCTGAGGCCGCGGGCCTTGCGCTCCTCCTCGGGCACCTCGGCATGGGTCATGGTGGCGGGGTGGGTGATCATGGTCTCCACCGAGCCCAGGCTCTCGGCCAGCGCGCAGAGCTTCACAGAGTTCATGAGCTTCGTCCCCGCGGGGATGCCGCCCTTGAGCTCGAAGGAGATCATGCCGCTGAAGCCGTGCTCCATCTGCCGCGCCGCCACCGCGTGCAGAGGATGGCTCGGCAGGCCCGGATAGGCCACGCGCGCGACCTTGGGGTGGTCCTCCAGGTAACGGGCGATGCGCAGCGCGCTGGCGCTGTGGCGCGCCATGCGCAGGCTCAGGGTCTTGAGGCCCACCATGGTCAGCCAGCAGTCGAAGGGGCTGGGCACCGCCCCCACCGACTTCTGCACGAACTTGAGCTTCTCGTGCAGGTCCTCGCGGTCGGTCGCCACGATGCCGCCGATGATCAGGTTGTGCCCCGAGAGGTACTTGGTCAGCGAGTGCATCACGAGATCGGCGCCGTACTCGGCGGGACGCAGGTGGTAGGGGGTGGCGAAGGTCGAGTCGACGCCGAAGAGCAGCCCGCGGCCGCGGGCGATCTTGCCCACCGCCTCGACGTCCGTCACCTTGAGCAGCGGGTTGGTGGGGGTCTCGATCCACACCAGCTTCGTCTCGGCACGGATCGCCGCTTCCACCTTCTCGGGCGAGCTCGAATCGACGTAGGTGACCGCGACGCCGAAGCGCTTGAGGATGCGGTTGAACAGACGGCTGACGCCGCCGTAGACGTCGTCGCTCGAGACCACGTGGTCACCCGCGTCGAGCAGCCGCATGACCGCGTCGACGGCGCTCATGCCGCTGGCGAAGGCGGTGGCGAAGCGCACCCCCTCGATCGCCGCCAGTTGCTCCTCGAGGAGCTGGCGGGTGGGGTTGGAGCTGCGGGTGTAGTCGAAGCCGCGGCTCTGACCGATCTCGGGCAGCACGAAGGTGGCGGACTGGTAGATCGGCGGCACGATGGCGCCCGTCGTGGGGTCCGGCGATATGGCCGCGCGCACGCACTTGGTGTCGAATCTCATGGATCTCGGCTCTCCTCATGGCGATGGATGGCCTGGAAACCGGCCGGCGGCATCGTAGCATGGCTCACCCCCGTCCGGACGGGGCTCGCGGCTCGCCGCGTTCCGGCGACGCCGCCCTCACCCGGCTCAGCCGCGCGGACCCTTCACGCCCTCCGCCTGGGGGACCTCCACGAGGGGCTCGGCGACCTCCATCTCGAGCGCGTCGACCAGAAAGGCCCATTGATCCGCGGTCTGGAGGATGACCTTGGACGTCGGCGTGCCGCCGCCGTGGCCGGCCCGGCTCTCGACCCGGATGAGCACCGGCGCCTCGCCCGCCTGGGCGTGCTGGAGCGCCGCCGCGAACTTGAAGCTGTGGGCGGGCACCACCCGGTCGTCGTGGTCGGCGGTGGTGATCAGGGTGGCCGGATACTTCGTCCCCGGCTCCACGTTGTGGTAGGGCGAGTAGGCCAGCAGCGCCCGGAACTCCTCCGGGTCCTCGGAGGAGCCGTAATCGTCGACCCAGTAGCGGCCGGCGGTGAAGGTGTGGAAGCGCAGCATGTCGAGCACGCCGACCGCCGGCAGGGCGGCGCCGAAGAGGTCCGGCCGCTGGGTGAGCACCGCGCCCACCAGCAGGCCGCCGTTGCTGCCGCCCTGGACGGCGAGCTTGTCGGGCCGGGTGTAGCCGCTGGCGACGAGCCATTCGGCGGCGGCGATGAAGTCGTCGAAGACGTTCTGCTTGTTGAGCCGGGTGCCGGCCTGGTGCCACTGCTCGCCGTACTCGCCGCCGCCCCGCAGGTTGGGCATCGCGAGCACGCCTCCCATTTCCATCCAGGCCAGCCAACTGGTGGAGAAGAAAGGCGTCATCGAGGCGCTGAAGCCGCCGTAGCCGTAGAGCAGCGTGGGATTGGTGCCGTCGAGCTCGATCCCTTTGCGGTGGGAGACGAACATCGGCACCTTGGTGCCGTCCTTGCTGGTGTAGAAGACCTGGCTGACCTCGTAGTCCTCGGGCCGGAAGTCCACCTGGGCCCGGCGCAGCAGCGTGCTCTCGCCGGTGATCAGGTCGTAGCGGTAGATGCTGGGGGGCGTGGCGAAGCTGGCGAAGACGTAGAAGGTCTCGGTCTGCGTCCGCTCGCCGCCGAAGCCGAACGCCGAGCCGAGGGTCGGAAAGTCGACGTCGCGCACGTGCGCGCCGCTGAGGTCGAAGATCCGGACCTGCGTCTTGGCGTCGTCGAGGTAGCTGGCCACGAAGAGGTTGCCCACCAGGCTGACGAATTGGAGCGTGTCCTCGGACTCGGGGACGATCTCGCGCCAGCGCTCGCGCTCGGGGGCGCGCACGTCGATGGTCACCAACCGCTTCCTCGGCGCGTCGACGTCGACCGTGAAGTAGAAGAGCGGACCGTCGTTGCCGACGAAGGAGTACTCGTTCTCGAAGCGGTCGATCAGCGGCACCGTCATGCCGTAGGGCTCGCGCAGGTCCTTGTAGAGCACGCGGTACTTGCTGTCGGTCCCCTGGAAGACCGTGATCACCAGGTAGCGGCCGTCCTCCGTCACCTGGACGAAGTAGTTCCACTCGGGATGGTCGGGGCGGTGGTGGACGAGGACGTCGCGCGACTGATCGGTGCCGACCCGGTGGTAGTAGACCTTCATGTTGAAGTTGAGGCTCTGGTACTCGGTGCCCGCCGCCGGCTCCTCGAAGCGGGTGTAGAAGAAGCCCAGGCTGTCGGGGCTCCACGAGGCGCCGCTGAACTTGATCCAGCGCAGCTCGTCGGCGAGCGCCTCGCCGCCGTCGATCTCCATCACGTGCCACCTGCTCCAATCGGAGCCGGCCTCGCCGACGCCGTAGGCCAGGTACGCGCCGTCGTCGGAGACGCTCAAGCCGCGCAGCGCCACCGTGCCGTCGTCGGACCAGGCGTTGGGGTCGAGCAGGACCCGTCCGTCCTCGGCGAGCGCGTCCATCGTGTGGAGCACGGACTGGTCCTGCAGGCCGTCGTTCTTGAAGTAGAAATAGCGGCCGCCGGCCTTGAAGGGCGTCGAGTAGCGCTCGTAGTCCCACAGCTCGGTCAGCCGCTCGAGGACCTCCTGGCGCTCGGGGATGGCCTCGAGGTAGCCCCGCGTCACCGCGTTCTGGGCGTCCACCCAGGCCGCCGCCTCCGCCGACGTCCGCACGTCCGCCTCGAGCCAGCGGTAGGGGTCCGGCACCGCGGTGCCGTGGTAGGTGTCCACGTGGTCGACCCGGCGGGATTGCGGGTAGTCGATGCGGTTCGAGGAGCCGCGGGGCTCGGCGAGCGCCGCCGGCGCGAGAGCCCAGGCGGCGACCAGGGCGAGGGCGGGGACGAGGGCGAGGCGGCGGGCGACGGGGGTCCGGTTCATCGTGCGTTCTCCAGGAAGGTGAGCCCGTGGCAGGGCGAGATGACCGCGAAACGGTCCTATGTCTCTCGTACGCTTCTGGGATGCCTCAGGTTGACCCTATTTCCCCGATCAGGGGCCTCGTGGTCGGCGAAGCGCAACCGCCCGGCCGGCAGGCCGACCGCCAGCATCCGCCGCAGGACGTCGGCGCGCGGGCGCCAGATTACCGAAGGATGATTCCTGCTCGCCGACGATCTCGGTGATGCGGACGAGATGGTGATCGTCGTGCTCGGCGACGAAGAAGAACAAGTCCACGACGCTCATCGGCTGGCGCAGTCTCGGGTGCAGCGCGCTCGCCAGGATCTGCGCGTCGTCGAGGGCATCCAGACGACTGACGAGGCGACTGCGTTCGCGTCTGAAGGCTGCGAGGACCTCATCGATGGGTCGGGCGTTGTGGTTGGCCTCGTCGGTGCCCCGATTGGTGAGGTCGGCGGGCCGCAGGACTTCCGCGCCGGAGAGCGCATCGTCCAGCCGGCCGAGCCACAAGGGCTCCAGGTCGAGCAGGTGTCCGGCGTTCTCCTGGATGGACCACGTGTCCTGCGGGCGCTGCGTGAGGATGTCCGGAGGCAGCGACCAGATCCGGTCCTCGAGCCGGGCCGGCGTGCCGCGAAGCCGTTCTACGACGGCCGGGAAGGCGTCCGACGGCAGGCCGAGGTCGAAGGCGCGGTCGAACCATCGCGTTCGCTTCATTGAGAGATCTCCGATTCCTGGGCTCATCCTACAGTAGGAGGTCCTCCGCCGACGCAGCCGGCGGGACGTCGGCTCCTGCGTAGGGGCAGGCCCCCGTGCCTGCCCTGGGACGTATCAGCGTCCCGTTTCTGCGTCTTCCTCGTGGCGTCCCTCAGAACACTGGGCGTGCCACGCATTGGCCGCCGAGGACGATCCAACGCGTCCGCTCCGCGCGCAAGGCCAAGCATGGCTCCGGTGAATCGCCGCGCCACGCCACCCACAGTCAGCTTGTCGTCACTGATGCTCGGGCTTGACCTTGCCACCCTGCGCTCGCTCGCCTCGGGCCGAGTCGTCAGCCCATATGCTAGGATGATCCGTGGCCGGCGACGCTCCAAGGAGGCCGAGATGGGCGTGACGTACATCGACGGTGAGGTCCGAGGGTCCAACGGGACGAGAGAGACCGTCCACCTTTTCCTGGACAGCGGCCCCATGTACTCCCTGCTGCCGATGACCACCTGGCAGGCCCTCGGTCTCAAGCCGAAGCGCAAGGCCATCTTCAGGCTCGCCGACGGGACGCCCGTGGAACGGGAGATCTCCGAATGTCACATCACGCTACCCCAGGGCGACGGGCACACGCCCGTCATCCTGGGCCTGGAAGGCGACGAGGCCCTCCTGGGCGTCGTGACGCTGGAGATCCTCGGCCTGGTCCTCAATCCCTTCAACCGCACTCTGCAACCGATGCGGATGCTCCTCGCCTGAGCCCTGCTACCACCTCAGCCTCACCCCGAAGCGGACGATCCGCGGCGCCAGCGTCTCCTCGAGGTAGTCGGGACGCGCGCTGGTCAGGTTGCGCTCCCGGCGCAGCACGTAGCTCTCGTTGAAGACGTTGAACGCCGTCAGGCTCACGGTGGCGTTCAGACGGCCGCGGACGTCGACGTCTTTCTGCAGGCTCAGGTCGGCCACCACGACGTCGTCGGCGCGGAATTCGTCGATACGGCTCGTCACCTGGCCAGAGCGGCTGATGCCGTCGGCGCCCGAGATGAAGCGCGCCAGGTAGGGGATCGGGTAGCCCTCGCGGGCCACCACGTTGGCCGCCACCGTGAAGCCCCAGAATCGCTCCGGCGCCACGCGGTAGTAGCCGCTCCATTGCGCCGACCAGGAGCTCTGGAGGAAGACGTCGTCGCGCGCGCCGGACCCCTGGGCGGCGAAGAGGTCGCCGTCGTTGTCGCCTTCGCCGGCGAGGTCGGTCGGGTCGCTCCTCAGGCGGAAGCTCGCGGGCACGCGCCAGGTGGCCTCGCCGAGGTTCACGTGGCCGCGCATCGTGAAGCGCTCGCTCAGGCGACGCTGGAAGCTCAGCGTGAAGCCGGCATACTCGCGCTCGCGGTCGCCGCTCGCGAGGTACTGGCCGCCGGTGGCCACGAGGGAGGGGTGGAGGGCGTAGAACGTCACCGCGGCGCTCCGGCCGTCGGGCAGGACGACGGCGGCCTGCGTCACCGGCACGTAGTCGGAGGCCAGAGCCGCCCGCACCGTGACGCCGTCGTCGACCAGCGGCCGCAGCTCGGGGACGTTCGAGATCCGGCGCAAGGTGACGTTGACCCCCACCACCCACTCCGGCGTCAGGGCGCGCTCGAGGCCCACCAGGAGCTCGTCGGTGAGCTCGGGCTCGAAGCCGGGATCGGTGCGGTGGGCGCTCTCCAGCGGCGAGTCGGGATCGAGGCCGAAGGAGCCGAGAAACTCCAGCGGCTCGCCCTCCTGCCATACGTTGTCGCCGTCAGCGTCGGTGAAGCCGTAGAGGAGCTCCACGCTGCCGAGCGGGTTGAGGCGCGCGACGTCGAACACGCCGAGCTGCTCGGCGAAACGGCCCAGGCTCAGGCGCAGGGTCGTCCTGCCGGCGCCGTCCACGGCGCAGGCGGCGGCGAGCCGCGGCGAGAGCGTGCGCCACTGGAAGGCGCCGTCGCTGCCGGCATAGTCGACGCCGGGCAGGCGGCCGGGGAGCGCCGGGTTGGCGGCCACGGTGCCCGGCAGGTTGCGGCCGTCCTGCAGGTCGAAACGCAGGCCCGCGGTCCACGTCCAGCGTCCGGCGGTCAGGGCGTCCTGGATCCACAGGGCGGCGTAGTCGAGCACGGCGCGGTAGCGGCCGCGGCGCTCGAAGCCGACGAGGTCGATCCCGTCCTCGCAGAGGCCGACGTTCTCACAGGCGATCGAATAGGCCTGGCGCGGTCCGGCCCAGCCGAAGTCGTCGGCGTAGCGGAAGCGCCGCAGCGAGCCGCCGAAATCGAGGGCGTGGGCGGCGTCGCCGACGTCGAAGAAGTACGAGCCCTCGGCCTGCGCCGTCTCCGAGTCGCGGTCGGAGAAGCCGCCCCAGTAGCCGTTTTTCCAGACGCCGTCGGCGTCCTGGAGGGCCTCGCCGCCGGCCGTCCCGGCGCCGCTGCGGGGGATCAGGCCGAAGCCGCCGTCGACGAAGTTGAAGCCGCCGCTGAGGAAGAAACGGGACGTCAGGACGTGGGTGTCCTCGAGCTTGGAGACGTAGGCGGGGCCGCGCTGGCGCCAGGTCGTCTCCGTTGACCGGTCGGGGCCGGCGCCGCGGTTCTCCTTCTTCTTGTGGCCGCGGTGGACCGACGCCACCAGCGAGCTCGACGGGCGCGGCTGGGCGTTGAGCTTGAAGGCGCTGTGGTCCAGCCAGGTGTCGTCGGGAAGCTCGCCGAGGGTCAGCATGTCGACGTCGGTGCGGCCCGCCGACCCCCAGGCCCAGAGGCGGTCGCGGCGCAGCGGTCCGCCGGCCTCGAGGCCGTAGTCGAGGATGCGGTCGACGCGGTTGCCCGACACGCCGGCCTGTCCCGGCGCCAGCTCGTCGCTGACGTCGGGCGGCCGCTGCTCGAACAGGCCCAGGAAGCCGCCGCCGTCGGTCGCCAGCAGCCGGGCCGAGCCGCGCAAGGCGTCGGTGCCGCGCTTGGTGACCATGTGGACGGTGACGCCGGCGGTGGTCGTGCGCACGTCGGAGCCGCCGGTGGAGACGCGCAGCTCCTCGAACTGGTCGAAGTCGTAATAGAGCGCCGAAGCGCCGGTGGCGGCCATGTCGGTGGTGTTGACGCCGTCGATGGAGAAGACGTTGTCCTCGTTGCTCGAGGCCGGCGCCAGGAACTCCGCCTGGACGCCGCTCTCGCTGCCGCCGACGTTGATGCGGTCGGCGAGGATGCCCGGCGCCTGGGTCACCAGGGCCCAGGGATCACGCGGGGTGGGGATGCGCTCGAGCTCGGCGCGGCGCAACGTGGTGCCCTCGTGGAGCGAGCCCACCTCGAGCCGCGGCATGACGTCGATCTCGTCGAGGGTGGTGGGCAGCGGCAGCAGGTCGACGGCGACCTCGGTCACGCGGCCGGGCAGGACGCGGACGTTCTCGAGGCACGCCGACACGAAGCCTTCCTTGTGCGCCTCGAGGCGGTACCGGCCCTCGCCGACGGCGAGCTCGAAGCGGCCGTCGCCGGCGCTGACGGCACGGCGTCCTGCCGCGGGCAGCCGGACCTCGGCGCCGCCCACCGTGGCGCCGGCCACCGTGGCGGGCCCCCGGCGCTCGCGCACCACGCCGCGGATCGCGCTCTCCATGACCGGCGCCGGCAACCGGCCCGGCACCACCAGCAGGGCGCCGTCCGGCCCCTCGACGACGGCGAGACCGTGGGGCGCCAGCAACGACGCCAGCCGCTCGCCCGGGGTGACGCCCGCGGGCTCGCTCTCGACGCGCATCTCGGGGCGCACGAGGGCGCTCGAATAGAGGACTTTGTGGCCCTGCGCCTGGAGCTCGGCGAGGGCCGCCGCGAGCGGACGGCCGGTGAGCGGACGGCCGGTGAGCGGACGGCCGGTGAGCGGACGGCCGGCGCCGGAACCCGCGGCCGCGGCGGCGCACGCCAGGGCCATGACGAGCGCCGCCCGCGCCGTCCACCCGCGCCCGCGGGTCGAAGCCGTCGATCTCCCTACCGTCGTGCGCATACTTCCGGCATCTATGATAGAAAACGTCCGACGAGCGTTTCAGGTTTGATTTTACCGATCGCGGAGGCTCCCGAGGGGCGAGCATGGCGGTCGGTGACTCCTTCACTGGTAGTAGGAGGTGGCGATGGCGCTGAGAATCTCGGATTGGCTCGACGACGAGGGGCTCAATCCACCCGCGGGGAGCTCGGAGAACGGGCTCATCGGCCGCTCGCCGGCGATGCGCAGGCTCTTCGGTCACATCGAGAGCATCAGCGGCAGCGACGCCACGGTGCTGCTCGAAGGCGAGACCGGGGTGGGCAAGAACCGGGTCGCCCGCCTCATCCACCAGATCAGCCCGCGGGCGGCGCGGCCGTTCGTGGCCTTCAACGCGGCGACGCTCTCCGAGGAGCTCTTCGAGAGCGAGCTCTTCGGCCACGTCAAGGGGGCCTTCACCGGCGCCTACGACCATCACAAGGGGCTGGCGCGGGTGGCCGACGGCGGCACGCTCTTCATCGACGAGGTGGGCGAGCTCTCGCTGCCCAACCAGAGCAAGCTGCTCTCGTTCCTGGACCACAAGCAGGTGCGTCCGGTGGGCGGCCTGCGCCCCTTCACCGTCGACCTGCGGCTGATCGCGGCCACCAACCAGGACCTGCGGGTGCGCGTGCGCTCCGGCGCCTTCCGCCGCGACCTCTACTACCGCATCCGGGTCTTCCCGCTCCAGGTGCCCAGCCTGCGCGAGCGTCCCGAGGACGTGCCGATCTTCGCCCGGCACTTCCTCGCCAGGCACAACGGCAAGTACGGCAAGCAGGTGCGCGGATTCACGCGCGAGGCCATGCAAGGGCTGCGGACGGGGCGTTGGGAAGGCAACGTGCGCGAGCTCGAGAACGTGATCGAGCGCGCCGTGGTCCTGACGCCCGACGGCGCCGCGATCGAGCTGAGGACCCTGGCGCTCGAGGAGGACGCGCTGTGCGCCGAGCCGGCGGACGCGGAGGCGACGTCGCTGCGGGCGTCGCGGGAAGGCGCCGAGCGGCAGCTCATCGACCGCGCGCTGCGGCGAGGGCGGTGGAACGTCAGCGCGGCGGCGCGCGAGCTGGGCATCAGCCGGGTGGGACTGACCCGCAAGCTGAAGCAGTTGGGGCTGCGGCGCCCCGGCACCAGCACCTGAGGCCGCGCGGCGCGGCTGCTAGACTCCGTGCATGTCCCCGTGGAGGTGCCGCGACGCCGGTGCTCTGGCGATCTGCGTCCTCGTCGCCGCACCGGCCCTGGCGGCGCCCGATCCGCTCGCGCGCGCCGTCGCCCTCCACCGCGCCGGCGAGCTGACCGCGGCCCTCGCGGCCTACCAGGAGGTGATCGACGCCGGCTCGGGCTCGCCGGAAAACCCGGCGCTGGCGCACCACAACGCCTGCTACGTGCTGATCGATCTGGCCGATCCCGCCCAGGCGCTCGTACACTGCGAGCGGGCGCTGGCGCTGCGGCGCGAGCTCGGCGACGACCGCGGCGTGGCCCGCACCCTCGCCAACCAGGGGCTCGCCCTGCGCCATCTCGGGCGCTACGACGAGGCCGAGCAGGCCTACCGCGAGGCGCTGGCGATCAACGAACGGCTCGGCGACGCGGCGGCCGCGGTGCGCGTGCGGTCGAACCTCGGCGTGCTGGCGATGACGGCGGGCCGCTACGGCGAGGCCATGGACCACCACTCCGCGGCGCAGTCCCTGGCCGAGCGCCACGCGGCCGAGCCGTGGGCGGCGCGCCAGGCGCGCATCGCGCGGCTCAACCGGAGCGCGGTGCTGGAGAAGCTCGGCGCCTACCGCGAGGCCCTCGACCTGCTGCGGGCGCTCGAGGCCGGGGGGGACGAGGACGCCGAGCTGGCGGCCCGCGTGCAGGCCAACCTGGGCGTGATGTACCGCAACCTGGGCGATCCGCTGCGGGCCGTCGACTACTTCGCGCGGGCGGCGGAAGGCTACGCCCGTCTGGACGACGTGGCGGGCCTCTCCAACGCCAAGCTCAACGTGGCGCTGGCCCTCCACCTCAACCTGGGCCGTCTCGAGGCGGCCGAGCTCGCATTTCACGAGGCCCTCGACCTCGCCCGCGCCGGCGGCGACCGCGCCGAGGTGATCCAGGACCTCTTCTACCTCGGCAACCTGCAGCTCGAGCTCGGCCGGGTCGGGGAGGCGGAGCGCTCGTTCCGCGATTGCCTCGACCTGGCGAGCGCCGCCGGCTCCGCCGAGGGCACCTGGTCGGGTCTCCACGGGCTGGGGCGCGTGGCGGAAGGGCGCGGCGACTTGCGTGCCGCTCTCGAGCTCTTCCGCCAGGCCATGGCGGCGGTCGAGTCGACGCGCGCGAGCCTGGAGGACGCCGACCGCCGCGCCGGCTACTTCGGCGACAAGCGGCCGATCTACGCCGCCGCGGTGCGGGTGCTGGCGCGCCTGCACCGCGACGAGCCGGCCGCCGGCCACGGCGAGGAGGCGCTCGCGGTGGTGCAACGCGCCAAGGCGCGGGAGCTGCTCGACGCCCTGGGCGCCGAGCGCGCGCCGGCCGAGCCGCTCGCCGCCGCGGCCCTGCGCTCCCTCCTCGGCGAGGGCGAGGTGGCGCTCGAGTACTTCCGCGGCGAGGACGACCTCTATCTGTGGATCGTCCGCCGCCACGGCGTCCGCTTCGTCGACCTGGGGCCGGCGCGGCCGATCCTCGACCAGGTGGCGCGCGTCCACGATGCCCTGGCCTCCGGCCGCGACCCGCCCGCCGAGGTCGTGGCCGGGCTGTCGCGGGCGCTGCTGAGCGAGGCCGCCGTGCCCGCCGACGCCACGGTCCTGAAGATCGCGCCGGACGGCAAGCTCTTCCAGCTTCCGTTCGAAATCCTCGCCGCTCCCGGCGCCGGCCGCGAGACCCTGATCGACCGCCTGAGCGTCGCCTACCTCCCCAGCGTCTCGACCCTCGCCCTGCTGCTGCGGCGCCGCGACGCCCAGGCGCAGGGGCCCCGGCCCGCCTTGCGGCTGGTGGGCTTCGGCAACCCCGAGCTGCCGGCGGCGGCGGCGGCGCCGTGGGCGCCCGCGAGCCTGCTGGTGACGCGTCACGGTCTCGGTCCGCTACCGGCGGCCCAACGCGAGATCGCCACCGTCGGCCGCATCCTGGCGGGCCGCCAGGAGACCCGGGTCGGCGGCGGGGCCACCGAGCGGGCCTTCCGCGACCTCGCCGCGCGCGACAGCCTGGTGATGCACCTGGCCACCCACGCGATCGCCGGCGAGGGTCCTGGCCGCGTCCCGGCCGTCCTGCTCGCCGCCGGCGCGGGCCACGACGGCGTGCTGCACCCGCGGGAGATCGCGGCGCTCGACTACCGCGCCCGCCTCACCGTGCTCTCCTCCTGCCGGTCGGCTCCGGGCGAGACCGAGGACGGCCGGGCCCTGACGTCGCTGGCCGAGGCGTTCCTGGCCGCGGGCTCTTCCGGCGTCGTGGCCGCTTTATGGGACGTCGAGGACGCCGCGGCCGCCGCCTTCATGACCCAGTTCTACGATCAGCTCGGCCGCGGCCTCAGCGCCGCCGAGGCTCTGCGCCGGGCCAAGCTGCGGCTGCGGGCCGAACCGGGCTGGAATTGGCCCGCGCTGTGGTCGGCGTACGTGCTGGTCGGCGAAGGAGAGCGGGTCGTACGCCGTCCGTTGGTGCCGGCCTGGGCGTGGATCACGGCGGCGCTGCTCCTGGCGGCCGGGCTGCGCCTCGGCCTGCGGCGCTGACGGCCAAGGGTCTGGCCTGGGAGTCGGGGGCTCTCGAAGGCCGGCTGATCCCGTTCACTCCATGGAGTGGAAGATCTCCTCGATCTTCACCGTGATCCCGGTGGGCGGATCGACGACCTCGCCGCTCGCATGGACCTTGAGCTTCTTCCGCGGCTCGAGGACGACGATGGATTCCACCACCGGCTGCACGATCCAGCACGACCTGACGCCCGCCTCGAAGTAGGCTTCGGCCTTGCGGATCAGCGCGTCAAGCGACTGCGTGGGAGAGAGGATCTCGACCACGGTGAGCGGCGGATCGGTCTGCTTCACGTGGTCGTGCTGCCAGTCCACGGAGATCCGGGGATAGACGCTGATGTCGGGCACGTAGGGCGTTCCGTCCAGCTCGAGGCTGAGCTCCGAGAGGATCGAGTACTTCTCGAGGTGGCGCGAGAAGGCGACGATAAGAGAAGTCTGGACGGCGCTGTGATTCAGACTCGGCATCGGCTTGCCCCTCTCCACTTCGTACTCTGACAGGGTCTGGACGGCTTCCATGATGCCTTCTCCTTCCGGTGGACGTGCCTACGGCTGCGGTCCGCCCGTGCGGGACGTCTGTCCGGGATCCTAACACACCCGCCGGCCATGGACCGGAGCTGGTGGAAAGCCTTGCCGCCGCTGTCCGCCACCCGGCTCGCCCAGATTCTCGGTGGACAGCTCTTCACTCGTAGTGCGTCCACATCCGGATCACCTTGACAGTCCTCTCGCCGTCATGGACCCGGTAGACCAGCCGGTGCTGGATGTTGATCCGCCGCGAGCAGGCGCCAGCCAGGTCGCCGACGAGCTTCTCGAAGGGCGGAGGCGTCTCGTAGGGATCTCTGGCCAGCAGGGCGAGGAGGACCTCGGCTTTCCTGCGCAGTCCCGAGGCCGCCAGCTTCTTGGCATCACGACGCGCCTGAGCCGTGTAGACCAGGCGCCAGGAGCTCACCAGTCGAGCGCCTCGGAGCACTCGTCGAGGGGCACGTCGAGCCCCTCTCGGATGGACTCGCGCATGCCGGGGATCGAGAGGAGATACACCGTTTCCCGGAGAGCGCGCCAGTCATCCTCCGAGATGAGCACGGCGTTGCCGCGCTTGCCCGTGATCTGGACGGGCTCGCTGGAAAGCGCCAACTCGTCGAGCAGGCCGTAGAGGTGGCTTCGAGCCTGAGTTGCCGTGAGCGTTCGCACGTCGGACTCCCTTCTTTGAAAGCGTACGCGAAGACGTACGTCTCGTCAAGTCCTTCGAGCTTGTGGAGAATCGTCAGGCGCAGCCTGACCTACCAGGCACGTCGACGATCTCAGTAGCCGTCGCCATCGTCGTCGTCCTCGTCGACGTCGACCTCGAGCCGGCCCCCTTTCGGCTCGATCTCGACGACGACGCCGTCGGCGTCGATCACGTAGGTTCCACCGTAGTCGATATTGACGTAGAAGCGCTGGCCGTCCTCGAGCCTGTCGCTGAGCCGGAAGTAGAAGATGGCCAGCGGCCCGTCGCCTTGGTTGACGGTGGCGGTGGGAGAGGAGAAGCGGAGCATGGCCGTCTGGCCGGCGGCGTCGAAGACCGCGTCGCTCACCGCGTCGCCGGCGGAGCTGAAGACGGCGACGGCCTCGAGCGTGACGAGCGGTCCGGAGAGCGCCTTGTCCGCCGCCTTGTCCGCCACTTTGTGCCCGAGCAGCGCGCCGACCATCGTCGCGTTGTCAGACCCGCCGCCCACCGACAGGCAGATCTCTCCCTGCTCCAGACCGCGGGGCGAGTAGGTGCGCACCACCACCTCGGCGATGCCGCCCGGCTCGGCCTTGGTGTCGTTGACCCTCAGGGTCAGGTGGTCGTCGGCGGAGGCGACCGCCTCCGGCGACGCCGTGATCACGGCCGCGACGAGCGCGGCGGCAAGACGGATCCTCATGGTCGCTCTCCTTTCTCCGGTGGGCGCGGCGGCACCGCCTGGAAGCGCGCCGGCGCCGAGCGGGCCAGCACCTCGCCGCGGGCGTCGAGCGCTTCCACGGTCCAGAAGTAGACGACTCCCGCGTGGAGCACCGCCACCGCCTCCGGCGGCAGCGCCACGGCCTCAGCGCGCGACTCGCCCCGCCAGAGTATCGTATCGTCGACGGCGAGGATGAGGATCCGATAGCCGGCGGCGCCTTCGAGGCCGGCCCAGGAAAGCCGTGCCGGCTTTTCCGACAAGTCGCCCACGGGCTCCAGGGCTCTGAGCGACGCTCCTCGCGGCACCGTGCTCGCCGCGGGCTCGGGCAAGGGCGGCGCCGGACCGCGGCCCGAGAGCAGGGCGCCGGCCGCCAGCACGAGCACGGCCGCGGCGGCCAGCCCCCAGGCCGCATAGAGACGCGGGCGCGGCCGGCCGGCGACCCACGACGGTCGCGTCCTCGCCGGCAGCGCCCGGCTCACGGCGTCGCGGAGCTCGTCGATCGCGAAGGGCTTGAGCAAGAAGCGCGTGCGGCGGTCCTTGAAGCGCCGCCGGACCTCGAGCTCGACGTCGTTGGTCGAGATCAGCAGCGCTCTCAGAGCGTCATGACGTTCCAGCAGCTCCTCGGTGACCAGCACGCTGTCCGAGCCCGGCACGGTGACGTCGGCGACGAGGAGGTCCGCCGCGGCGGCGAAGTCGACGAACGGCGCGCGAGCCGTACCGGAGACGGCGACCACCCAATAGCCCATGGCCTCCAGGTGGTCGCGGAAGACCTTCCGCAGCTCCTGGTCCTCCTCGATCAAGAGAATCGTGGCGGAAGACTCCATGATCCGGTCCTCGCTGGCGACAAGCACGGATCTTAGCAGCTAGGGATCCCGCTCTCGCGGGTCGTCCGCGGGCAGGTCAGACACGTAGAGCTCGATGACCTCGTCGACGTCCTGGTCGGCGACGTAGACCGCCCGCCTGCCGTCAGGGCTGATGCGGAAGGGGTTGTTCACCTCGTAATCGGCGCCGACGATCGTGCCGTGCCCCCCGGCGAGCGGCGGGTTGAGCCTTACGACCTTGCCGCCGGCGATCGGCACGCTGTGGAGCTCCATCACCCCCACCGTCTCCTGGTCGGCGAGGTAGAGCACGCGGCGGCTGTCGGCCGTGACGAGGAACGGGTTGGCCACCATGTTGTCGGCGCCCCGGATCTCGCCGCGGCCACCGGCCAGGACGGGATTGAGCTTGGCGGACCGGCCGCCGGCGATCGGCACGCTGTAGAGCTCGTAGACGTTGTCGGTGTCCTGGTCGGCGACGTAGACGACCCGGCGGCTGTCCGGGCTGATGCGGAAGGGATTGGGCATCTCGGGAGCCGCGCCGCGGACGTCGCCCTTGCTGCCGGCGAGCGGCGGGTTGAGCTTGACGGACGCTCCGCCGATGATCGGAACGCTGTAAAGCTCGACGACCTCGTCGGCGTCCTGGTCGGCGACGTACACGACCCACTCGCTGTCGGGGCTGACGAGGAACGGGTTGGGCATCTCCGGCGCCACGCCCCCGACGTCGCCGGCACCGCCGGCCAGCGGCGGATTGAGCTTGGTGACGCTGCCGCCGGCGATCGGCACGCTGTAGAGCTCGAAGACCTCGTCGACGTCCTGGTCGGCCACGTACACGACGCGCCGGCCGTCCGGGCTGATGCGGAACGGGTTGTGGACCTCGGGAGCGGCGCCGCTGACGTCGCCCCCGGCCACCAGCTCGCCGTTGAGCCTGACCGCCTTGCCGCCGGCGATCGGCACGCTCCACAGCTCGACGGCGCCCTCGCGCTCCTGGTCGGCCAGGTAGACGACGCGGGATCCGTCGGAGCTGATGAGGAACGGGTTGTCGACGAAGCGGCTGGCGCCGCTGACGGCGCCTTTGCCGCCCGCCAGGGGCGGGTTCAGCTTCTGGTTGCCCGCCGCCGCCCAGGCGGCGCCGGCCGCCAGACCCAGCGCCAACAGCGAGAGGACGCGTCTCATCGGTGCCCCGCGTGGTCAGCGTGATGGTCCGCGTGCGCGGCCTGCCGCGCGGCCAGCGGGTCGCGGCGATGCCCCATGGCCGCGTGGCGGGCGATCTCGGCGCTCGCCTCTTCGAGGTGCTCGATCACGGCCTCGACCTCGACCGCGTTGAGCTGCATGTTGGGCATGGGCACGTCGTTGTACCGGGCGAGCAGGGCCATGGCCAGCGGGTCCTTCTCGGCGAGCATCGCGTCCGGCTCGGCCAGCCAACGCTCGAGCCAGGCGCGGTCGCGCCGCTCGACGACCTGGTAGAGGTCGGGGCCGATGCGCCGGGCCGCCAGATCCTTCACGTCGCCGCCGCCGATCGTGTGGCAGGCGGAGCAGCGGGTGCGGTAGAGGCTCTCGCCCTTGGAGATGCTGCGCAGCTCGGGCGCCTGGGCGTAGTCCTGCGGCGCCGCCGTCGGGACCTTCCAGTTGTGGAGCTCGCCGCCGATCTGCTTGGCCAGGACGAAAGCGTTCTCGAACGGCGAGCGCTTCATCCAGCGGCCGGTGGCCTGGTTGCCGATCATCATGCTCAGGTTGTGGTCGCGCGAGCCTTCGACCGCAATCTCCTCGATGTAGAGGCCCAGCTTCTTGCGCAGCAGCGTGACGTCTTCCTCCTTGCCGGTCAGGAAGGTCCAGCCGTCGCCGATGCCCCAGTCCTCGACGAACTTGGCGAGCACCGGTTGGGTGTCGTGCTCCGGGTCGATCGTGATCGAGTAGAAGAAGACGTCCTTGCCCATCCTGTCGCCGAGGAGCTCGTGGACCTCGAGCAGGCGCGCGGTCTCCATCGGGCAGGAGTCCGGGCAAGTGGTGTAAATGAAGTTGACGGCGACGACCTTGCCCTCGACCAGGTCGTCGAAGAAGCGGACGGTCCTGCCGTCGTGGGTGGTCAGGGGGACGTTGGGGAAGTAGCTCGCGCCCCACACGGAGCCGCCCTTGGCGCGGTCGTCTTCGGCGGCGGTCGCGGAGCCCTCGCTGAGCATCGCCGCCGCGACCAGCGCCAGGAAGAGGGCGGCTGCGGCCGTCGTCAGCACTGCCTTGCGTTTCTCGTTCATGATTTCCTCGCTGAGTTCCTCGCTGTGATTCGTTGACCAGGATCAGGGGTCCGGAGAGCCCCTGCCGAAGCTCCCCGGACCCCGTCGACTGCCTCTCGCGAGGCCCGTTCCATCGAGGCCGTCTACTGGCGCGTCGACACCTTGGCGTTGACGCGCAAGCTGTCGTCGCTGCCGGCCTCCGAGCGGGCGCAGAGCGTCACCGGTGGCTCGGTCACGCCGCGCTTGCTGAACGACCAGGTGCCGTCGCGGTTGACGGTCGCCGTGCCGAGGAAAGCTCCCGGGCAAGTGCCGAGATCGGGGGCGCCTTCGTGGACGTCGACCCTGGTGACGCCGGCGGGCACCGTGCCCTCGGCCCACAGTTGGCCGAAAGTCGGGCTGTAGGAGACCCGGTTGACGTTCACGGCGGTCACCCCGGCGTCGCGGGCGAAGACCTTGGTGGGGGCGGCTTCGGCGGTGAGCGAGAACGACGGCCCGGTGCCGTCGCCGGTGCGGAAGGTCGGCAGCGCCGCCGAGTCGACGTACTCGACGCCGTCCCAGGTCGGGATGGGCGCCGGCATGAGCTTCACCTGCCCGGGATGCTCGATGTCCCAGCGCAGGAGCATGGCGTGGTCCTCGTGCTGGGTGTTGTGGCAGTGCTCCATGAAGGTGCCGGCGAACTCGCGGAAGCGGATCGCGAACTCGACGCTGTCGGTGCTGTCGTCCTGCGGCCCGAGCCGGTAGACGTCCTTGCGCGCCCACTTCTCCCAGGCCGGGGGATTCTCGCCGCCGCGCTTCAAGATCACGCCCTCTTCGAAGTGGACGTGGATCGGATGGCTCCAGCCGCCGCCGCTCTCGAGCTCCCAGATCTCGAGCGTGCCGACCTCGTCGTCGCCGGCGGCGTTGGTGCCGTCGAAGCCCGCGGCGGTGGGTCCGGTGGCCAGTTGCGGGGCGGCCGAGAGCCGGCGCGGATCCATGGTGAGGCCGGCGCCGCCGTCGGTCTTGATCGTCCACGGCGCCTCGTCGGTGCCGTTGGAGCGCCCGAACTTGAAGGTGCGGTGGGTGGCGTTGGCGAGCTGCGGGTCGTTGCGGTCGATGGGCAGCGGAATCATCTTCTGCTCGCCCGGCTCGAAGTCGCTCGGATCCAGCGACAGGTCGGTGCCGCCGTAGGCCACTACCCGGAATTCCAGGAACTTGCCCACGCCCGGGTCGCCGTCGTCCCAGCGGCCGCCGTCGATCACGGCCTTGTACTCCTCGGACAGGATCTCGTCGAGCGGGATCTTGTCGTTGGTGACCTTGCCGTTGGTGTGCTCCAGCACGTTGACGAAGTAGAGCTTGTCGCCGGGCTGGATGCCGTGGGCCGCGAAGTCGACGACGACGTCGTAGCGCTCGGCGATGCCCTGGGTGGGCAGGGTGGCGTTGAAGCGCACCGCGTGTTCCATCACGTTGCCGTCGTTGGCGACCATGTGGAAGGGCACCCGGTCGTAGGAGACGCCGGAGCCCGGCGGGCCGTCGAATTCGCCGCTGCTGCCGCTGACCTGCTTGACCAGGGCAATGGCGAAGTAGCGCGACACCGAGCCGTTCAGGATGCGGAAGCGGTAGCGCCGCGCCCGCACCTCGAAGTAGGGCTTGTAGAGCCAGTTGGTGAGGATGCGGTCGCCGATGAAGCCGTCGGTGTTGAAGATGTTGAACCAGAGCTGGCCGTCCTCGTCCCAGGCCTTGTCGGCGAGGATCAGGTTGACGTCGTAGTCGCGGTTGCCCCAGGGCAGCGCCGTGCCGCTGGGCAGACGCAGGTTGACGCCGTCGTCGTGCGCCTCGTTGCCGCGGTCGAGCGCGCTGTAGTAGTTGAACATCACGGCGTTGCCCTTGTAGACGTTCTGCGCCGTGAAGTCGAGCATGTGGTCGTGGAACCAGTGGGTGCTCATGGTCTCGCGCCAGTCGCCGCGGAGCTGGATGCGCCCGTTGGCGTCGCAGCTCCTCACGCTCTCCGCCTCGTCGTGGACGAAGAGGGTCTCGCCGGAGGCGCAAGGGAAGGCGGCGCGGGGGTCGTCGGCCGTGGTGTTGACGGTGTCGTAGCCGGCGAGCTGCATCGGCCAGCGGTAGTCGTAGAACTGCCCGGGGAAGAAGAAGGCGTTGGTATAGCCGTCGCTCTCCGCCGGGTTGTGGCCGTTGTGCTCGTGGGTGGTGATCGTGTGCAGGCCGAAGCCGCGGTTGGCCGCCGGGTCGATCGGCAGCGCGTTGTAGTGGCGCATCAGGATCGCCTCGCCGTAGCGCCCCATGAGCAGCTTGGGCGGGAAGGTGCCGTCGAACGTCCACACCGCCTTGTGGTTCTGGATCGGCAGGTCCGGGTGGAAGCGCACCTCGATGCCGGCGGTGGTGCCGTTGAACCCCGAGTTGCCGGTGGTGTTGTGGTAGAGCCCGCCGTAAGCGAACTCGCCCACGGCGTAGCCGTGGAGCTGCCGGCCGTCGCGAAAGCCGCTGTTGTCCTGCGCGCCCGCCTGGGCGGTGACGTAGAAGACCTGGGGATGGAACTCGTTCCAGCGCTGGTGCGCCCAGCCCTTGCCCGGCGGCCGGCCTTCGGCCGGAGGCGTCACCAGGGCGCGGCCGAGGAAGTCCTCGACGTCCGTCTCCCACGGGTTCGAGTCGGTCACGTTGGCGAACTCGGTGGGGGCGGGGGCGATGCCGTCCTGCTCCAGGAACGCCTCGAGCGCCGCCGGCGAAGGCCCGCTGGCGGCGACCTCGGAGGGATCCTGCTCGGGCGCGGATCCGGTGGTGGGCCGGGGGAAGGCGATGGTGGCCGGCCCGGCGCCGGCGAGCGGCTCGGTGCCGAACTCCTCGAAGCGCAGCATCTGCTGCTCGAACTCTCCGGCGCCGAAGAGCGGGCTCGGCGGTCCGCCGGTCGGCACCTCGAAGCCGCCGCCGCTGACCTGCTCGTCCTCCGGCACCGAGTTGTTCTCGCCGACGGCTTCCTTGTCGACAGGCTCGAAGGCGCCTTCGTTGGCGGGATCGAGCAGCTCCAGGTCGTCGATCGCCTCGTCCTCGCCGATCAGGGGACCGGTGTGCGCGGAGGGGTCGCCGGGCGGGGGCGGGCCGAAGTCGTCCAGCACCGTCGCGATGGCGACGACGCTGAGGCCGCAGCACAGCGCCACGACCAGCCCGTAGGCGGACCTCTTGCTCCGGGGCTCTTCTGACCTTGCTTGCGACTCGATTTGCGATGGGTGCATGCGGGTCTCCTGTAGGTCTGTTGCCGTTCGCGGTCCACGAACGGCAGGTGCGTCGATCGGGCTCCGCGTAGCTCAGCAAGGGCCGTGCCGGGTGGGGAGAGCGCGCGCAAGCGTCAGGAGACAAAGGAGTTGGCGTCCTCGGACGCGAGGCGCCGGGACGTATCGCCGGGTTTACAGGTGTAACGCGTGGGTTTCGACTGGGCTCGAAAAGCCGGGCTGCCGACTGACGCCCGTGGGCTCAGGAGGCGCTAAGATGACGGCACCCATCGCGGGAGATCTCGCCCATGCCGCTTTATCGACGCGTCCTTCCGTTGGCCTGGAGCTTCCTCGCCGCCGTCCCGCTGCCGGCCCAATCCCCGCCCGCGGTGCCCGAGCCGCTGCGCCCTTGGGTGCCCTGGGTGCTGGCGCAGCACCCTGACCTGCCCTGCCCGCTGGTCGACGGCGAGCGCCTCTGCGCCTGGCCCGGCCGCCTCGCGCTCGACCTCGACGACGGCGGCGGCACCTTCACCGTGGAGGCCGTGGCCGACCGCGAGCTCGACTTGCCGCTGCCCGGCAGCCCCACGCACTGGCCCGAGGAGGTGACGGACGACGGCGGCGACGCGCTCATGCGCCGCCTCGGCGAGGTGCCCGCCGCCCGCCTCGGGCCGGGACGCCATCGCCTCGGCGGACGCTGGCGCTGGAGCCGGCTGCCCGAGACGCTGCCGGTGCCGCCGGCCTACGCCCTGGTGGACCTCAAGCTGCGCGGCGCCGCCGTGGCCGAGCCCCGGCGCGAGGACGACGGGACCCTCTGGCTCGCCCGCGACCGCCGCCAGGAGGACGAGCGCGACCGCGTCGAGATCGAGGTCGAGCGTCTGCTCGAGGACGGCGTGCCGGTGACGCTGACGACGCGATTGAGGCTCCGCGTCTCCGGCGGCGCGCGCGCCGTGGAGCTCGCGTCGCCGCTGCCCGCGGGGTTCATTCCGACCGGGCTCGGCGGCGAGCTGCCATTGAGCCTCGCCGGCGGCACGTTGCTGGTGGTCCAGGTGCGGCCCGGCACCTGGGAGGTGACGCTGCGCGCGCGCGCCGCCGGACCGGTGAGGGAGATCGCGCTCGCCGAGCGCGCCGGCGCCGCCGGCGTCGAGTGGCCGGAGCGCGAGCTGTGGGCGTTCCGCGCCGCGCCGGACGTGCGCGCGGTACGCGTGTCGGGGGCGCCGGGCATCGACCCGCAGCGCACCGAGCTGCCCGAGGAATGGCGCAGCTTGCCCATCTACCAACTGACGCCGGGTGCCACGTTGCTCTTCGAGGAGCTGCGCCGCGGCCAGCCCGAGCCGCCGCCCGATGGCGTTCAGCTCCGGCGCACCTGGTGGCTGGAGCAGGCCGGCGACCGCTACACGGCACGCGACGTGCTGAGCGGCGAGCTCTTCCAGGGCGGACGCCTCGAGGCGCTGGCGCCCGCCGAGCTCGGCCGCTTCGCCCTCGGCGCCGGCGAGCGCGGCCAGGTGATCACCGAGTGGGACGGCGGCACCGGCGTCGAAGTGCGCGACGCCGCGCTCCAGGCGGTGGCCGAGCTCACCTACCCGCGGCGCGGCGCCTTGCCGGCCGTGGGCTGGAACCGCGACGTCCAATCGCTCCACGTCGCGCTGCGCGTCCCGCCCGGTTGGACGCTGCTGGCGGCCCCGGGAACCGACCGCGCCGGCGGCTCGTGGCTCGACGAGTGGACGCTCCTCGACCTCTTCCTGCTGCTCATCCTCAGCCTCGCGACCTGGCGTCTCGACGGGCGCCTCCGGGGCCTGCTGGCGTTCGCCTTCCTGGCCCTCGCCTGGCACGAGCCGCGGGCCACCGCCCTGTGGTGCTGGTGGCTGGCGCTGCTGCCGTTGCGCGGCCTGCTCCTGGTACTGCCCGCCGAGCGCGCCCGCCTGGTGCGCGGCCTGCGCTGGGCGGTGCTGGCCGCGTTCACCTTTCAGCTCGTGGTCTTCTGTGCCGACCAGTGGCGCACGGGCCTGTTTCCGCAGCTCGAGCACAAGCCCCTCGGCCCCGATGCCGTGTACATGCGATTCATGTATTCGGGCTGGTGGCGCGACGAGGTCGTCGAAAACGCTATCCCGCGACCAAAGGCTCCGGCTGCTCCGCGGGAGGCCGGTCTCGCTCCGGCGGTCGACACGACGATCGACGCCGACGCCGTCGTCCAGACCGGAGCGGGGGTGCCGTCATGGCAGTGGAAGTCCTACGACCTGACGTGGAATGGACCGGTGACGGCGGAGCAGACGCTGCGCCTCTTCTTCGTGTCGCCGGGCGTCGAGGGCTTGCTGTCGCTGCTCAGGATCGCCGCGGTGGTGCTCATCGCGTGGGGCCTGATCGATCCGCGGCGGACGACCGGAGCCGCGGCGGCAAAGGCGACGCCGGCAGTCGCCGCCGGTCTGGTCCTCCTCGGTCTCCTCGGCACCGCGCCGGCGCAGGCCCAGGAACCGGCGGAATCGCCCGATCCGATCGACCTCCTCGCCGAGCTCGAACGCCGCCTCACCGCGCCCCCCGCCTGCCACCCCGACTGCGTGGAGGTGCCGCGCCTGGTGCTGGCGGCCGACGCCGGCGGCCTGCGCGTGACCGCCGACGTCCACGCCGCGGCCGACGGCGCCTGGACCCTGCCCGGCCCCGCCGCCGCATGGACGCCGGCGCGCGTCACCGTCGACGGCGAGCGCGCCGTGGCCCTGCGCCGCGGCGACGACGGCTTCTTCCGCCTGCGGCTGGCGGCCGGCGTCCATCAGGTGGTGCTCGCCGGTCCGGCGCGCGACAGCGTCTCGCTCGAATTCCCGCTGCGCCCGCGCACCCTGGAGTGGCAAGGCGAGGGCTGGACCGTCGACGGCTGGCGCCCCGACGAGCCGCCGCCGGGCGCCCTGCGCCTCGACCGCCAGCTTCCGCTGGCCGCCGAGGCCGGCGCCGCCGCCTTCGCGCCCGAGCCCTGGCTCGAGCTCCACCGCCGGCTCGACGTCGGCGTCAAGTGGCTGGTGCGCAGCGAGCTGCGCCGTCACGGCCCGCCGGGCGAGGTGGTGCGGGCGCGAGTGCCGTTGTGGCCCGGCGAGTCGCTGACCACCGCCGGCATCCCGGTCGAGAACGGCGAGGCCCTGGTCGGCCTCGACCCCGGCGAGACCGTCCGCCGCTTCGAGTCGACGCTCGCCGAGACCGCCGTCCTCGAGCTGACGGCGCCGGCCGACCGGCCGTGGCTCGAGCGCTGGGAGCTCGCCTGCTCGCCGATCTGGCACTGCACGGCCCCCTCGGGGGGGATCGGGGGGGAGAGCACGGCCCCCTCGGTGGGGGAGGGCACGGCCGCGGGCCTGGCGCCGGTGCGTCACATGGACGAAGGCGTCTGGCGTCCGCTGTGGCTGCCGTGGCCGGGCGAGAGCGTGACGCTCGCCTTCGCGCGTCCGGCGGCGGCGGCCGGACGCACCACCACCTTCGACCGCGCCGAGCTCACGGTCTCGCTTGGCCGCCGCCTGCTCGAGGCCGACCTGACGCTGGCGGCGCGCGCCAGCCAGGGTGGCGAGCAGGCGATCCGCCTGCCAGCGGAGGCGGCGCTGCAGGCGTTCGCTATCGACGGCCGGCCCCACCCGGTCCAGGGCGACGGCGGACGGTTCGCCTTCAGCCTCGAGCCGGGCGACCACAAGGTGACCGTCTCCTGGCGCCAGGACCACCGGACGGGCTTCTTCGAGCGGGCGCCGGCGGTCGACCTCGGCGGCGAGGCCGTCGACGTGATATTGCGCCTCGAGGTGCCGCCGAACCGCTGGCTGATGTGGACGGGCGGGCCGGGCTGGGGACCGGTGGTGCTCTTCTGGCAACATCTGCTGGTGCTGGCGCTGGCGGCCTGGGCCCTGGGACGCTGGGCGCCGGCGCCGCTTGCCTGGTACGACTGGCTGCTGCTCGCCGCGGGCCTGACGCAGGTGCCGCTGGCCGCCGCCGCGATCGTCGTCGCCTGGCTGCTGGCGCTCGCCGTGCGGCGGCGCCTGGAGCCACGCCGCTGGTGGACCTACGACGGCCTGCAGCTCGCGCTCCTGGTGGCTGGTCTGATCGCCGTCGGCGTCCTCTACGCCGCCGTCCATTCCGGGCTGCTCTTCCCGCCCCAGATGCAGGTGCTGGCGCCGGGCGCGGTGCGGTCGTCGAGCGCGTCGCTGGCGTGGTACGTCGACCGCGCGGCGGAGGGCCTGCCGCGGCCGTGGGTCCTGTCGCTGCCGCTCTGGGTATGGCGGGTGCTGATGCTGCTGTGGTCGCTGTGGCTGGCCTCGCGCGTGCTGCGCTGGGCGCCGTGGGCGTGGGAGCGGCTCACCGTGGGGCCGCTGGTGGCGAGCCCGAAGGCGTTCGCGCGGTGGCGGGAGGGAATGTCGGCTTGATCGCCCTGGCGCGCCTCGAGTACGTGTATACTGTGGTTGAATCATGGAACGGATAGCCTCCCCAGCGACACGATAACGACACGAGCCTGAGAATGTCGCAGCCACCCCACGTCTTCATCAGCTACAGCCATGACAGCCCCGCCCACATGGAGCGCGTCCTGGCGCTGGCTGACCGCTTGCGCGTTGACGGGGTAGACGCCTGGATCGATCAGTACGAGCCCGCACCCCCCGAAGGCTGGCCTGAGTGGACGCAACAGCAGATCGCGTCAGCCGACTTCGTTCTTGTGGTATGCACTCAGAGTTACGGTCAGCGTTTCACAGGTATAGAAGTACCAGGTCGAGGACTGGGTATCAGTTTAGAGGGGGCGATCATAAAGTGGGAATTCATTCACACGGCGGCACCCAAGACTAGATTCATTCCGATTGTCTTCTCTCAAACGGATCGTGAACATATTCCGCTTGTTCTTCGCGCCGTACCCTCGTACGCCCTCGATTCAGCGGACGGTTACGAAGCCCTTTATCGGCGTGTCACAGACCAACCCGAGGCGGCTAAGCAATCTCTAAGTCCTGTGCAGCCTCGGCACCCGATGGCGCTCGAAGAGTTCACCCAACTCGTCACTTGGGGCCCTGCCCTTGTCGCGCGCTGTGAGCAGGACGGCAGCCGTCTGACCGATTTGCGCTCGATCGGCGCGGGCCGGTGGCTGCTCAGCGTCGCCCTTCCGACCCCTCTGCAGGAAGCCTACAGCACGGCTCCGAAGGTGTTGGTGGTAGTGGTGGAAGGGGAGGTGCAGGGTGGTGATCTCGAGCAGGCACGCCAAGAGCTTCACCGCCACGAGTTTGACCTCGACCTCGATCTTCTGGTGGTGGTCGATGATCGCCCCTATCTGTCCGAGCGCCTTCAGCGCATGTTTCAGGTTGAAGGTCAGTGGGTACCTTGGGTGCGGAAGGAGGGTGGTTTCCCGCCACTGGCAGCAACCTTTCGGAAGTACCTGCCCACCCAAGACGTTTTCGAGCGCACGGACGCCGTCCGCGGACGCCAGGTCATCGGCCGCGGTGAAGTGATCGCCGATCTCTCCCGACGGTTGCTCGGGGCGCAAGCGATCGGGATCTTCGGACTGCGCAAAATGGGCAAGACCACGGTTGTGCGTGCCGCTACCGATCGCCTCGACCCGATCAGCGCCCGGCTCTCCCTCGTGCCGACCGAACGGCAGTGGACCGACGACACCCCCCTGGCGATGCGCGTCGCCTGGCTCGACGCCGGCCGCGCCTATGAGCGCACCCTCGACGCGGTCGCCGGGCGTCTGCAGCGTGCCCTCGAGCGCCGGCTCGAAGCCGAAGTGCTCCTACCGCCCGATGAGCTCTCTTCACCGAGCCTGCAAGGTCTCGACCGCTTGCTTGAGTACGCCTTGCGCACCTCGGACAAGCCGATCGCGTTGGTGCTTGATGAGTACGATCTCTTCTTTGAAGGTTCGGACGGTGAGCCGGCGGTATCGCAGATCGAGAAGCTGTTCCAGCTCTTGCGCGGTCACGCCCAGGAAAGCGCCCGACTGGCCCTGGTGGTGATCGGCCGGGATCCCACCTTCTTCGAGCGGCCCGAGATGGGAGGCCGGACCAACCCCATGTTGGGATGGTTCGTCAGCCGGTGGCTGGGGCCGATGTCTTCGGTCGACGCCGACACCCTTCTGTGCCGGCTCGGGCGTCGCGTCGCCCTTGACGCGGGTCCGAAGACGCGGGAGCTGGCGCGCACTTGGAGCGGCGGTCACCCGCTGCTACACAGACAATTCGGCTCGGCGTTGCTCCAGTGGGTTTATCAGAAGATGCCGAATGCTCGCGAGCTGAGCGAGCACATCGCCACCGATCCCTTCTGCGACGAAGCCGTAGATTACTTCCTCGATCGACGCGCAGTACTCACGATATGCCGTGAGATCTTCCATCTCCTTTCCACGCGTTACCCCGAGTCCGCGGCGCTGGTTGGCGACCTCAGCCACCGCGATGATGCTGAGCTTGAGCGGGCCTTTGCCGATCGCCGGCCAGCGGCACGCACCCTGCGCGACTTCGGCCTTCTGCTCGCGACCCCTAACGCGCCGCGGTTACCGCAAGCCCTCGCCTGGTACCTGCGCACGATCGAGACCCGCCAGCGAGCCCACGCGTGAGTTCGAGCGCAAATCCCTACGACTGGCAGGGCTATCGGCCGCAGGTGGTGGTCCTGAGGCCTGAGGTGGCCTCCGTGCTTGCGCGTTTGCAGCGCGGCGGCAGCGCGGTGGTGCTCGCGGGCCGCGGCATGGGCAAGAGCGTCTTTCTCCAACAACTCGAAGCCGCGGCTGCCGAGCTTCCCGACATGCGGGTTCTGCGTTTCCCGGCACCGCCCCCGGAGCTCAGCTATCGCGCTTGCCTCCGGGCGCTGGCTTACAAGCTCGGAGCCGACACCGCCGATGCTCTTGATTCAGGCGAGCTCATCGCGGGCTTCCTGCGCCAGGCCGACGCGCCTCGTCGTCTGATCTTGCTCTACGACGAGTTCGACCGCTACGCGCGCCCTTACCCTCCTTCTGCCACCGAGCACCCCGGCCGCGACTTCTTCAACGATCTGGAAGCGATGCGCAAGGAATACCCTGTCGGCATCCTCGCCGCCGGCAGCATCGGCGTCTTCGTCTTCCGCGACGTCCTCGGATCGGGTTTCCTGTCGCGAGCCGAACAGGTGTTGCTGAGACCCTTCGAACGGCCGGAGCTACGGCAGCTTGCACAGCCCTATTTTGAACGCGGCAATCCGCTTTCGGAAGGGATCCTGGAGCTCCTGTTGCTGGCTACGGGCGGCAATCCCGCCCTCGTCACTTACGGTCTTGAACGGCTGTGGTCCATGGAGTCGGTAGCAGGTCTGACTGTTGCGGGCGTCTTCGCAGAATTCCAAAGCCGGCACCGAGAATATCTGCGCGATTTCCAACGATCCTTCGCCGACGAGCGCCTTTCGGGGGCTCCGCAGCGAATATGGGAGCTGGTCCGACGCTCCACGGGTCCCGTCTTCCACCGCGAGCTGCAAGCAGCATGTGGTCCCTCCAAGGAGCCGCTGTTGTTGGATTTCGTCGACGTGCTCGATCTCCTCCGGACCGCCGGCTTGGTGCGGCTGCAAGGGTCGGCGAACGCCAATCCCGTGGTCCTGCAACCGATTTCCAGCATCCTCAATCTGCCGTCACAGCCATCCACCGCGCAAGACTTCCGCGATCGCTTCCTGGGCGATCTCGAGAGCCTCCTGGCCCAGTTGCACGCGTTGAGCGCCGACTTCTTCCGGCCAGGAACCGGGAAACGCACCAAGCACCTCGTGCCCGAGGCGTCTTTTTCCGGCATGCTCGCGATGGGCTTCCAGAACCTCGGATGGCGGGTCGAGCGGGAGGCGCAGTACGGGGCAGGCCGCACCGACCTCAAGCTAGGACGAGAGGACAGCGACAAAGTGGCCGTCATCGAGCTGAAGATCTGGGGACGGCGCCACCAGGAGGTGCAGCGCCAGATCGAGAGCTACTGGTCGAACCGGGTCGCGGCGGGTGCCGTGGTCATGTTGACCGACCGGAAACACTCCGATTGGCCTGACCGCTATCAACGGGAGTGTCTCGAGCCGTGGAAAGTCGAGGTTGAGCGCCGGAGCGATTCCGCTTCGCCGATCACAGCTCGCTTTGCCTGCCGCTCCATCACAGCCGATGGAATGGAAGCCCGGGTCGATCACTATCTACTGAGGATCGACCGCCGACGATGACCCCTGCGCCAACAGGTGAGGAGATCGTCATGAAATACCGCAGATTCGGACGACTGGGATGGCAAGTCAGCGAGATCGGTTACGGCATGTGGGGCATGGCCGGGTGGACCGAATCGGACGACGCGGAGTCGGCGCGCTCGCTCCAGCGCGCCGTCGACCTCGGCTGCAATTTCTTCGACACCGCCTGGGCCTACGGCGCCGGCCGCAGCGAAGCGCTGCTCGGCCGACTCGTCCGCGCCAACCCCGACAAACGGCTCTACACCGCCACCAAGATCCCGCCGAAGAACCGCCGCTGGCCGAGCAGGCGCGGCGCCGCGCTCGACGAGGTCTTTCCGCCCGACCACGTCGGGGAATACGTCGAGAAAAGCCTCGCCAACGCCGGCCTCGACCGCTTCGACCTCGTGCAGTTCCACGTCTGGGAGGACGCCTGGGCGGACGACCCGCGCTGGATCGAGAAGGTCGCGGAGCTGCGCGGCCGCGGCCTCTTCGAAGGCATCGGAATCAGCGTCAACCGCTGGGAGCCCTGGAACGCGATCCGCACGGTCCGCGGCGGTCACGTCGACGCCGTGCAGGTCATCTACAACGCCTTCGATCAGAACCCGGAAGACGAGCTGTTCCCGGCCTGCGCGGAGATGGACGTCGCGGTCATCGCCCGCGTGCCCTTTGACGAAGGGACGTTGACCGGCACGCTCACGCGCGAGAGCAGGTGGCCCGAGGGCGACTGGCGCAACACCTACTTCGTGCCCGAGAACCTGGCCGCGAGCGTCGAGCGCGCCGACGCGCTCAAGCGCCTGGTGCCGGCGGACGTGACCATGCCCGAGATGGCCCTGCGCTTCATCCTCGGCCACCTCGGCGTGGCGACGACCATTCCGGGCATGCGCAAGCTGCGCCACGTGGAGGCCAACCTGGCCGCGAGCGACCGCGGTCCGTTGTCCGAGCGCCTGATGAGCGAGCTGCGAAGGCACCGGTGGGACCGCGAGCCCACCGCATGGTCGCAGTGAGTGCGCGGTGCTATGATCGGCGCCATGAGCGCACCATGGAAATACACCTTCGTCCTCATCCTCCTCCTCGCCGCGTCCCCGGCGGCTGAGGCGGCGCCCCTTAACTTCTACGTGGGGGGGAGCGTCGGCGACAAGACCGACCTCGACCCCAGCGACTTCGACGTCGACGTGGGCGACTTCGGCGTCGAAGGCGACGACACCTGGAAGGTCTTCGCCGGTCTCGGGATCGGCCGCATCTTCGGCGTCGAGGCCGCCTGGCACGACTTCGGCACCGTGACCTGCTGCGACCAGGTGGCCGACGCCGGCTTCGCCCTCGACCTTACGGGCGTCTCGGTCGCCGCGGTCGCCGGCATCCCGATCAGCCGCCTGCGCCTCTTCGCCAAGGCCGGCTTCCTCGCCTGGGAGGCCGACGGCACGCTGGTGACCATCGCCGGGGCCGTGCCCTTCACCCTCGACGACGAAGATCCCATGGGCGGCGTCGGCGTCGACCTCCAGCTCACGCGGCACTTCTCCATCCGCGCCGAGTGGGAGGTCTTCAAGCTCGCCGAGGGCAGCCTCGACATCGCGTCGGTGGGCGTGCAGTACCGGTTCTAGACGCTCTCTCGAGCAGGCGGCGCCCGCAGAGCCCTCACCGGGAAGGTTCCGGTTGGGCGCCCCCCGATCGTGCGCCGACCTCTCCCAGATCAAGCCCCGCCTGGGCCTCGCCTGGGACGTCGGCGGCGACGGCAAGACCATCGGCCGCTTCTCCTGGGGCCGCTTCATGCACCCCAGCGCGCTGACCACCGCCTCCTTCGCCCAGCGCGGCGCCAACCTGCTGCCGGCGGTCACGGCCTTCTCGTGCAACTACGTCAGGACCGTATCCTACAGCCTGGCGCCCGACGACCCGACTCCCTGCTCAGTGCTCGCCGGCTGGGCCGCCGCGGACTTCGGCTGGATGGGCGACGTCGTCCAGGAGCCCGGGCTGCGCGACCCCGAGGGCTGGATCGTGGCCACGGTCACCGGCGCCGGCGTGCCGAACCTGGTCGACCCTGACCTCGACCCGACCTTCCAGCACACCATCATCATCGGCGTCGAGCGGCAGATCTTCGACCGCACCTCGGTCGAGCTCTCCTACGTCAACAAGGACACCGAGGACATTTTCGAGGACACCTGCAACGGCGCCCTCACGAACCCGGCGGTCGGCCACGCCTGCGACTTCTACGTGATGGCCAACCTGCCGGGCCTGCGCCGCGAGTACGACGGCGTGATCCTGCGCGCCGAGTCGCGGGCCACCGACTGGCTGCACCTGACCTCGTCGCTGACCTGGTCGGAGTCGAAGGGCAACGTCGAGTACACGCAGAACGCGGGCGTCGACTTCGACTTCTTCCCCGAGCACTACGCGAACACCTTCGGCTACCTCTCCGATCAGGCGCGGTGGCGCTTCAAGGTCAACGGCTACGTCGACCTGCCCCTCGACTTCGGCCTCGGCGTCAACGCCTTCTGGTCGTCGAGCTCGGTGTGGAACGTCGAGCGGCCGGCGGAGATCGCGGGCTACGGGACCGAGCTCATCGAGCCGCGCGGCAGCTTGCAGGGCAACGATAACTACCAGCTCGACCTGCAGGCCACCAAGGCCATCCGCTTCGGCAACGACATGAGCGTGCAGCTCATCGCCGCGGTCATCAACGTCTTCGACAGCGAGCGTCCCATCGAGCTCTGCGAGCGCGAAGACGGCTGCGGCGGCGACGGGCTCGGTAATTCGATCGACTGGCAACGCCCACGCCAGTATCAGGTCGGCTTCCGGTTCGAATTCTGACGATTCCTCCTTCCGAGCGGAAGTCGTCCCTCAGGGCCGTCGCTTCGGCGACGGCCCTTTTTCCAATGGTTGGCCCGCGGCGGCAGGAACCGACGCTCACGCCAGCGGGTGGAGGAGAAGACGATCCGCTCGTCCGGGTCGGTGTCGTCATTGATTGATACCGTCGTGTCTTCACTTCCGCGCCCGCGCTATGGTGTAAGTCTCGCTGGGGCATGTTATGGCTTCCCGAATCTCAGATCTCTACCCGGCCGCCCGGCGGCTCCTCGTGATCTGTGTCGGTGCGGCGTCGTCCATCCTGGATGGGGTCCTACTCGCTGCGCCGACCGGAGACGCACCTGGGGCTCGAGGACTCACCCCTGTTAGAGTGGCCCCATGGCAGACGAGAACCCCTACGTCGAGCTGACGGCAGCGTTCAACCAGGGCCGGCTGCGCGCGATCCTGAGCTCCGGACAGGCCGTCGTAATGCACCGCCTGGCGGTGATGAGCAAGGACGGGGCCTGGATCCTGAGAGAGGATGCCGAGGTTATGCAACACGTCCTCGACGTCCTGGGTGAACGAGGAGCGCGCTACCGGCTCGGAGCACCCCTCGACTGTCGTTGGCTGGCCGGAGGTTGGAGCGCTCACCTGGAGCATCGCCGCGGCCCGTTGCGTCTCCGGACCGACTTCGTCACGCGTCCGCCCCGCCTGTCAGAGGGGGAGTTGGACCGGGTCTGGAACGACGCGGCCACGACCGACCCTCCGGTCCTCGGACTGGAACCCCTCGCCAAGCTCAAAAAGACCAACCGTGAGAAGGACTACGCGGTCATCGGTGAGTTGGCGCGCCAGATGCCGGAGGCGCGGTCACAGCTCCTCTTTTCGCGCAGTGCCCGGGACCTTCTGCGATTGGCGCAGGTCCACCGGGACCTTGTCGAGGAGCTCGCCGGGCAACGCCCTCTCCTGCTTCGGGTCGCGGACGGCCGGGACGCCCTGGAAGAGGCTCTCGACGCCGAACGTCGAGCGCTGATACGCGCCAATGAAAAACGCCTCCTGGCCTACCGTGAGGCCATGCAGGCCTGGACGGCAGTCTGGCCTGAGGTCGCGGCGCAGGCGGCCGCGCTTCCCCTCGCAGAAGCGCACGCGATCGTCGTGGAGCGTGCCGAGGGCGTCCTGCCCTGGGCTCCACCCGACGAGAACGGAGGAGCCCCATGATCGAGATGGAAGACGAGTTCCTCAGCGAAGAAGACCTCGATCTGCGCAACATGACCTGGGAGGAACTGGTGGCCTACTGGAACCTCTGGCTCCTACAGGCCCAAGCGACGAACGACGCCGATCCTCCCTACACGCACGGCGTCCTCGTCGACATGACATGGGACGACGTCCCGCGGACCAGGGAAACCGGCCGCGAGCATGAAGCTTGAGCTTCTGGATGGAATATTGGGGCGGGTCAGGCACAGAGGCGGGAACGCGATCTGGCGCAAGGCAGGTCTCCGGAGGGAGGTCGCCGAGGCCGGCACGACTCTGCTACCATGGACGTGCGGCCAGTCGTCGCAGGAGGCCCTCATGAGAGCGACCGCAGCCCTTCAAGATCTCGACTTCGAGGTCGTCCTCGAGGACGGAGTCCCGGTGGAGAAGATCGTACACCTGCTGGCGATGATGCTGTTCCGGCACGTCGCCCAGAACCGCCTGCGCGAGCTGGGTCCGGACTTCTGGGTTGGCGCCAACCAGTTCGTCTACTACTCGGTCGAGCAAGCGCGGGCGGTGGCCGAGGAGGAGCGTCAGCTCGCCCTTCTCCACCAAGGTCTCCTGCCCGAGAAGCCGAAGAAAGCTGCCTTCCGAGGCCCCGACGCCTTCGTCGTCAGGGGCGTCGAGGGCCACGAGCGAGAAGCCTGGATGGCCTGGGAGGAGAACGGCCGCCTTCCGGACCTGGTCCTCGAGCTGCTCTCGCCGAGCACCGCGAAGGTCGACTATGGGGCGAAGAAGCGGCTCTACCAAGACGTCTTCAAGTCCTCGGACTACTTCCTCTACGAGCCGCGCGCCGAGCTGGTCGACGGCTACCGCCTGCTCGACCACGTCTACCAGAGGATCCCCCGCTCCGCGGAAGGAAGGCTGTGGAGCAGCGTGCTCCAGGTGGAGATCGGCGTGTGGCACGGCGAGTACGAGGGCGCGCAAGGCCCCTGGCTCCGGCTTTTCTACCCCGACGGAAGCCTGGTGCTGACGGCGGAAGAGGCCGCCGAGCAGGCGACAAAGGCCGCTCTGAAACGCGCCACCGCTGCCGAGAACGAGAATGCACGCCTCCGGGCCCGGCTCGCCGAGCTCGAAGACCGAGACGGCCATTGACGGGGGAAGGCCTGAATGGAAAAGAAATTATCAAGAGTGATGTTGGAGATGGCTGAGACCGTTCTCGCCGATCCGAGTCGAACACCGTCCTCTGAAGCAGCTCATGCAGCACTGCTTTTGGCCAGCGTCGCCTGGAACAGGTCCATTCTTCGGGAGCCAACGACAACTGGCTACTCTCAGATGCTTGAAAGCTAGCTTCGAGAACAGCAATCCAGACTTCTGGATAGAGCTCCGGTCGACCGACCCGGCAGCTCTCGTCAAGAGCTTGATCGATTATAAACGAAAGAATTATCCTCATGATGGCCGCCACATTCACGTATGTGGAATGTTGCCGGGTGGCAGGATTCATGTGGAATGGACTCGCTCCGATGGGCAACGAAAGAAGCTGCCGAACCTTTCACCGTGAAGCGGACGGCGCGTGCCGCCGCTTATCATGAGCCGTTAGACGAGGGTGGGATCGAGCCCGCGACGCCTCCTCGCCAGTGTGATGCGAAACGGTGTCGTCTGGCGACAATCGAGCCGGTGACGGCACGTCGTACCGGAGCTCGGCGAACCCTGGACCGATCATCTGGACCTCGGTGAGGCGCAGCGGCGGGAACGCGATCCGGCGCGGCAGGAGCGGCTTGCCGTTACCCAGGGTCACCGACCCGATCTGGACGATGATCTCGTCGAGCAGGCCGGCGTCGTGGAACTGGCCCACCAGGTCTCCACCGCCCGCCAGCCAGACGTTCTTGCCGCCCGCCGCCCGGCGCATCTCCTCGTGTACCGGGCGCACGTCCCCTTGGACGAACCGGACATCGGCGTCCGGGACGCGCGGCAGCCGTCGGCTGGAGAACACCCACGCCGGTTGCGAGTACGGCCACGGCTCTTCGTGCTCGGAGCCGAGATGGACGGCATGGCGGAGGATCCACTCGTAGGTGGCGGATCCCATCGCCAGTGCGCCCACCTCGGCGATGAACTCCGGGTAGCTCGTCTCCTCGACGTCGCCGAGCTGGAACAGCCACTCGAGCGAGTCGTCCGTCGTCGCGATGAAGCCGTCGAGGGTGGCGGCGGTGTAGTACTGCGTCTTCATGATGCGTTCTCGTCATCGGTGTCGCGTTTGTCCGGTGTCGTCCATCCTGGATGGGATCCTACTGCGCCGGACAGCGACGACAAACCGCTGATCGCTGTGCTAGCCTCGCGGAGATGTGGCAACTGGACGACTATCCCCTGGCCGAGGAGATCGGCAATCCGGAGCTCTTCGTCGGCCGCGAGCAGGAGATGACCCGCCTGCTCGAGTGGGCGGAGGACGCCAAGCGCCTTCAGTCGAAGTCCATGGGCATCCTCTCCCGGCGCAAGAAGGGCAAGACGGCGCTGCTCCAGCGCTTCTTCAACATCCTCTACATGAGGAACGACCCACAACTGATCCCGTTCTACTACCGGATCCCGGAGAAGCTTCAGGCCGAGTCGGACTTCACGGAGGTGTTCTACAGGCGCACCCTGACCCAGTACTTCGCGTTCACCACCCGGACGCCCGATTGGGTCAGGACGGTCCTCAGCATGGACGAGCTCAAGGAACTGGCCGCCTTCGACCGGCACCTCGCTGAAGAAATCCGTAACATGGAGGACGTGCAGGCGCGCGCCCCCACCAGCGCCTGGCCCTTTGCCCAGGAGGCCGCGCACCGGATCTCGGCGGCCAAGGACGTGCGCATTCTCCAGATCCTCGACGAGTTCCAGTACATGAACAAGTACGTCGTCTCGGACGCCGACCCGCAAAGGGTCGCGCTGCTGTGCCACTCCTACATGGGCCCTGCCGAGAGCAAATACTCGCCGCAGATCGTCGCCGGCAGCTACATCGGCTGGATGACGGAGATCCTGCGGCACCTGACCGCGCGGTACCGGAGGTGGCATCTCGGAGGATTCACTGACGAGGAGGCCCTCGAAGCGGTCTACACCTACGCCTACGCCTACCGGGTACCGATCACCGACGAGACGGCCCCTTACATCGCCGAGGTCTGCGGGGGCGACCCCTTCTACATCGCCGCGACGATCGCCAACCTGCCCGCCGAGAAGGACCTGACTACCGAGCAGGGGGTGCGCGACGCCCTCACCTTCGAGACCTCCGTCGAAGACGGAGAGATCGCCCATACCTGGGGGGAGTACCTCGCCGACGCCATCGACCGGGTCAACGACCAGAACGCCCACAAGATCGTCCTCTACCTGGCCAAGCACGAACCCGAGGAACGCGACCGCACCCAGATCCATCAAGACCTGAAGCTCGACATGACGGACAGTGAGCTGGCCGAGCGCCTCAAGAAGCTGGTCCGGGCCGATATCCTGGCCCAGGGCTCGTCGAATTTCCGTTACCGGGGTCTCGGCGACCGGGTCTTCGCCATGGTCTTCCGCCGGATCTACGGCGAAGAGATCGACCGGGTCACTGTGGAGGAGATCGACGAGGACTTCAAGCGCGAGCTCGCCACCCTCAAGGGGCGGCTCTCGGTCCACAAGGGAGCCCTGGCCGAGCACCGGGTGCGTTACCGTCTGCTCGTAGCCTCGCTACGGGGCGCGACCCTGGCCGACGTCGTCCGAGACCCTCGCCCCGGTGGGATAGAGCCCACCACGCCGATCGGTCCCTTCAAGGGCATCCGCAAAGCCCGATTCTTCCTCGACCACGATACGAGCCGGGAGATCGATCTCCACGCCGAGAGTGAGGACAAGGATAGAACGGACCTCATGATCGAGGTCAAGGACTGGGAGAAGGGGCCGGCGCTTGACGTGGTCCGTCGTTTCATCAAGGTCAAAAAGGCCCGCGAAAGCCGGCTCGAGAGGAAGACCGTCTTCCTCTTCTACAGCGAGAGCGGTCTCTCCGAGGAGGCGGCCGCACTGCTTCACGAAGCCGGCATCCTGGTGCTCGATCCGCAGAAGCTGGCCGGCTTCGAAGTGTTTTGATTTGCCGAACGCGCCGAGACGCTCGCGCGCCGCCCGTTTCTGGATGCGCCCCCTTCACCGGCGACGAAGCCCAGGCTGCTGGCGCGGCCGTTCGCCGGCTGGCCGACGACGAATGTCCGTGCCGCGGCGCCGCACCCAGGCCGTCACGGTTGAGCGGCACCCCAACCCGCAGGTTGACGAAGCGGTAGCCGCCTGAGCTAGAATCGGCGCACAACCCAACTCCCTGGAAGGAGGAGCTGATGAGCTGGAAGCTGATCGTTCTCGGCGGGCTGGCGTCCTACGTCGCAATGTTCGTGGTGGGCATGGGCACCGGCGTGGTGATCCACAATGGCATCCTTCAAGCCGACTACCGGGCGCACTCGGCGTTCTGGGTGCCGGAGCTGAACCAGGACCCCCCGGACATGGCCGCCCTGATGCCCTACTGGGTCACCACCGGGCTGATCACGAGCTTCGTGGTGGCGGCACTCTACGGCTGGGTGCGCTCCGCGTTTCGAGGCCCGGGGTGGAGGCGGGGGCTCCTCTTCGGCCTGTTCCTGGTCCTCTTTTCCTGGGCCACCTACCTGGGCTGGTCGGGAGTCTTCAACCTGCCGGCGAAGATCTGGATCTGGTGGGGAGTCGACTTGCTGTTGCTTTATCTCGTCGGCGGCGCGGTCCTGGGGCTGGTGGCGGAGAAGGTCGTGCCGGCGGACGGCGGATGAGCCCGCGGCGGGAGGCCGGCACGACTTCTGCTACCATGGACATGCGGCCAGACGTCGCAGGAGGCCCTCATGAGAGCGACCGCAGCCCTTCAAGATCTCGACTTCGAGGTCGTCCTCGAGGACGGAGTCCCGGTGGAGAAGATCGTACACCTGCTGGCGATGATGCTGTTCCGGCACCTCGCCCAGAACCGCCTGCGCGAGCTGGGTCCGGACTTCTGGGTCGGCGCCAACCAGTTCGTCTACTACTCGGTCGAGCAAGCGCGAGCGGTGGCCGAGGAGGAGCGCCAGCTCGCCCTTTTCCACCAAGGTCTCTTGCCCGACAAGCCGAAGAAAGTGGCCTTCCGAGGCCCCGACGCCTTCGTCGTCAGGGGCGTCGAGGGGCACGAGCGAGAAGCCTGGATGGCCTGGGAGGAGAACGGCCGCCTTCCGGACCTGGTCCTCGAGCTCCTCTCGCCGAGCACCGCGAAAGTCGACTATGGGGAGAAGAAGCGGCTCTACCAGGACGTCTTCAAGTCCTCGGACTACTTCCTCTACGAGCCGCGCACCGAGCTGGTCGACGGCTACCGCCTGTTGGACCACGTCTATCAGAGGATCCCCCGCTCCGCGGACGGAAGGCTATGGAGCAGCGTGCTCCAAGTGGAGATCGGAGTGTGGCACGGCGAGTACGAGGGCGCGGAAGGCCCCTGGCTACGGCTCTTCTACCCCGACGGCAGCCTGGTGCTGACGGCGGAAGAGACCGCCGAGCAGGCGACAAAGGCCGCTCTGAAGCGTGCCACCGCTGCCGAAAACGAGATTGCACGCCTCCAGGCCCGGCTCGCCGAGCTCGAAGACCGAGACGGCCACTGACGGGCGTCATGCGACCTCCTCCCCCCAACTACGGTCCGTACTCGTCGGAGCAAGGTGCGTTCTTCGAGTCTGGGCTAAGGCAGCCGGCGTCAGGCACCCCTGCTGCGGCCGAGTGGTGGCGCGACGTCGAAGAGGTGCCATCTGACAAGCGGTCGGACAAAGCTCGGATTGAGGGACTCGACCAAGCCGGCCGGTCTGTCGTGGTAGGACAAGTGCCCCTCTCGCATGTTGTCGGCGTAGGCCAACGCGAGGCTGGCGATCCCGGCAGTATTCAAGATTGGCTACGCTACGACGCGACGTCGCGAGGCATATTCGACATGCCGCACCTTCAGGAGCATTGGTCAGTCCTTGAAAAAAGACTCTGAGCGAGGCGATTGCGTACATGGAGGCCCAACAGCGACGATTGCGTGACGTCAGCCTTTTTGGCATTGCAGTGCCAGGCGAACTCCGTGCCGTCGCAATCCCACTCGCCTTCGCGATGACCCACCAGCTCTTGCTGCTGCACTTGCGCTCCTGCAATAACCTGCTTGCGGAAGACAACCAGCCGTCCCATGAGCACTTCCCTTGGATTGGTCTCTACAAGGAGAAGCTCGCTCAGTTCGTGACAGCACTGAGCATCACGGCGATACCCGTGTTTTTGTCAGCTCTTCTGATATTTCGATTCCACTCTCGGCTTGGGTTTTCCGCTACTGTTCCCGCCGCTATGCTGGGCGCTGTAACCGCCGGTCTCAGCTGGTACGCGATGGTCGACGTTGGCGCGTTGCGCCGTCAATGGTGGTCGTCAGCAACATCCGACGACCGGTATCTGAATCCACCTGACACCGGGAGGGCCGCCGAACATCCGGTTGCAGCGGACGGCGCTGCGCGCCGCCGCTGAACCGGAGCGTTGGGCGGTGAAGGAGGTGAAGATACGCGATGGACAGACAGATGCTTGAAGAGATCAGCAGCATCGTGCGTCAAATCGAGGAGTTGAGACGGCACCTCGACCAGCTCCTTGCGCAGAATGAGCTGCCGGGACTGACGGATGAAATACGTGGAACTCTGGAGCGCGTTAAGGAACGAGCAACGGAGAAGGCCGCGCGAGAGTTCCAGCAAGCTCTCGCGAGGGTCAACTTTGAGGATAGGGACTACAGGCTCCTGCGCGTGATTGATGGCGACACACTCGAGGTCCGCCCGCCCGAGGAGCTGATGCGTTGGATGCGAGATGTGCACATCCGCCTTTACGGAGTTGACGCACCGGAAAGCAACACGGAACTAGGGCCAACCTATACCGCAATCCTTGAGAAGCTCTGCCAACTGAATGAGGGCCGTCTGCATGTTGTGTGGGAACGCGAGCGAGAAGGGACCGAGTACGCTGGCTATCCTACCACCTCGTTCGAGAGAGGGATCGGGAATCTCTTCGTGGATATTGGGGACGATAACCTGCTCTACATCAATGCGATTCTGGCTTCACTACCAGATGTGCAGATAGAGAGGTGTACGAAAAAACTGATCCGAGCAGCAAGGCACTTGAAACAGTTACCTCATCCGCTATGGAACCACTCGCACCACTGGCACCGTCACGGGCCGTTTGAGTGGCCCTGGGTGCTATATCCAGCTAGTCGCATGCTGGACTACCTGACCTCCCATAACCTTATCGATCTGCAAAGGCGGCTTCATCCGTATCGCCGATATCATCCCGGGTTCGTCTGGGTTCTCCCGAAGGAAATGGTTCTGCGCCCAACCGAGAGTCCAGACACGAACCGCCGGATGTTGGAGTATTGGCGCGAATTCTGTGGATGTCCGATTTGCGAGGAGACGGCCCACGAACTCGTAGAGCGTTGGCCCATGCTCTTGGAACGGGAAGACGCGACGGCCTTTGATCTTCTCCTCTTTCTGGCCTACGCATGGGGCCACGAGCCTGAGCCAGAGGTGACCGAGGCATGAGGTCATTGATATTGGTGAAGGATCGCCCAAACAAAGCGCTGCACTGGACGGCGAGGAAGGATCAACGGAGAACTCGAAGCTTGGAAGCAGCTTTATGTCTAAGGGAGTTTTGGACCGACAGAAACAGCTCACGAATAATTCAAGCGGACCGATTCGCGGCCGCTTATTATTCAACGTCATGCCGCACCACAGGAGTTCGAGATGGATCGAGTCCCAGTCTTTAACGCACAGCACCTCGAATCCATTGCCCGGATCCTGGCGGACACCGAGACCGGACTCACCGGCTCGCAGATCGGCTACCTGCTCACGGATTGTAAGATCCCAGACACGAATCCTGATATGACTAAGTGGAAGCGCCTATTCAACGCCTTCGTCGAGTACCAGAACAAGCTTCAGTTCGGGAATCACGTTGTCGTCTTCATCAATCGTGCGATGAACCCCGTGCAGTACGCCGCCAATCCTCACGTCTTCGCGTCTCGGCGTGACCGCCTCAACGTCGTTCTCGCCTTCTCCGGAATCTACATCGGCGATGATGGGCGCGCGCGCCGGTCGAAACCATCGACCGATCTCTCAGATGCTCTTAGCCGAGCGAGCCGCCTCCACGCCGCTCTCGTACAGCGACAAGTTCACGAAGATGTTCTCGCGTTCTGCCGTGCCGAACTCCTTGAGGAGAACTACTTCCATGCGGTTTTCGAGGCGATGAAGAGCGTCGCATCGAAGATCCGGGCCCTATCGGGCCTAACCTCTGATGGCGCAGATCTTGTCACGGAGGTCTTCGCTTTGGGGAAGATCTGTTCTCCCGTTCTTGCGATCAACTCGTTGAAATCGGAAACCGAGCGCGGCGAGCAACGCGGCTTCGTGAACCTCCTGACCGGCTTGTTCGGGACGATAAGGAACCCGCTCGCACACAATCCCAAAGTTGAGTGGCCGATGAGCGAGCAGGACGCACTCGACATTCTCACGACGGCGTCACTCATTCATCGAAAGCTGGACAACGCCTATCGGTATTCAGGCGGGGCATAACACCTATGAGGCCCCCCGTTGTCATAGCTACAGACCGTCCTAGTCCGACTTTCTGTGGTCGGCCTTGGCCCGGGAGCTTCAGCGACCGGCGCGACGCCTCAGGTCTGCTTAGTTTTTGGTCAGCGCAAGCCGCCTGCGCCAAACACCTATCGAGGCTCAGCCGCCGCGGAGTGCGGCGGTGCAGCGGCCACCGACCGCTGCGTCCTAGAAACGTTTCTGTGCCCTCATACCGTCCTATTCAAGGGGGTGATCTCCTCGGTAAGGCGAAGTCCGCGTTTCCGAGGGTCAGTTATCTTCGGGCGCGGGGGAGGGGCAGACGGCGTTGGCCCGGTTGCGTGTTCCCGGTTCTTGTAGATGGAGCGAGAGCAGGTGTCCAGTCAACGCGCCCGGCTGTGAGCTTGCCAGGCAGAGCGAAGAAACCTACTTCGAGAGCTCGGAGACTTCCAGCCCCGCCATGATCGCCGGGCCAAGGCCCTTGGGGTCGTCCTTGACCACGCGCTCGCTCATGTAGTAGCGGTAACTGCCATCCCGGCCGTAACCCAGACCGCCGACCTCGCAGTTGTTGGTCAAGTGAAACGACCCGTCGGCATAGACGGCGACGAACTCTTCGACCAGACCAGAATAGGCTTTCAGCGCGGTGGTTTCGAACGATTTGGGTAGATAACCCTTGTTGACGACTTTGGCCAGGAAGTAGGTGAACATCGCCGAGGATGAAGCCTCCCGGTAGTTGCCGGGCTCCTCAGGCATGTCCACGATCTGAAACCACACGCCCGTGGCGTCCTGATATCGCACCAAGCTCTCCGCCAGCTCCGGAATGATGGCGAGGAGCGGGGCTCGGAGCTCGGTCTTCTCGGGCGGAATCACGTCGAGAACGTCGACCAGCGCCATGGCGTACCAGCCGAGCCCCCGCGCCCAGACGTAGCGCGATCGGCCGGTCTCCGGGTCGGCCCAATCCTGCTGCTTGGCCTCGTCCCAGGCGTGGTAGTACAAACCCGTTTGCGGGTCACGCAGGTGGGATCGCGCAATCGAGAGCTCGCGCACCGCCTCTTCGACCTTGTGGTCGTCGCCTTCCATGACTCCCACACCCGCCAGGAAAGGCATTCCCATGTAGACGCCGTCCAGCCAAAGCTGGTGCGGATAGCGTTGTTTGTGCCAGAAAGCGCCTTCGGACGTGCGAGGATGGTCGGCGAGCTGCGCAGCCAGCGCGTCGATCGCTTTGCGGTACTTGGAGTCGCCGTGCTTCGCGAAGAGGCGTTGCAGCATCTTGCCGGGATTGACGTGATCGATGTTGAATTCGTCCGCGGCATAGGTGTGGATCGTACCGTCTTCCGCCAGGTAGCTGTCCATCGTGCGCTTGGCGTAGTCGGCGAACCGAGGGTCCCCGGTTGCCGTTGAAAGGTCGTCCATCGCCTGCATCAGAAGGCCCGTGGTATAGGTCCAGGAGCTGGGCTGCGACGTCATGGCGTCCCAGCCGCCGTAGGAAAGGCTGTCGGCGCGGCGCTCCATTTCGGACTCTGCCAGGCGGGTCGAGATCTGCAAGGGCTCCAGCTTACCGGCGCTCTGCGATGCTCGGGTCTTCAAACGGAGTCGGGGGGGTACGGTGCGCCGTTCGACCTCGGTCGCGAGAAAGGCTTCGAGATCGGCGCGCGTCTGAACGCCTCCCTCCTGACCAGACCAAAGAGCCCCGAAGGCATAGGAGAGCTCCTTTCCTCGCGGTCTCATCACCAGCACGTGGCTGCTCTCGTCCCGCGTCTGCGAGACGAGGTCCATCTTCTTGAACAGGACGGCCATTCCCAGGCCGTCGTCGAACAGGGTTTGCGGGCCGAAGGTCGCCATGTAGCTCCAGGCTTGACCGGTGACGTCCAGATCACCCGTCATCACCTCCGTCGCCGGGTGCGCCACGAGACCGATGGCCAGATTGTCGAGCGGCTCTGACGTCACGAGCGTCACGTCGACCATGGGGCTTCCGGCCTGCATCGACAACGTGGCCGTCATGTCGACGGTCGCGGCGCCGATGTTCCAGCCCTTGTACTCGATGTCGAGGGAGGAGTGGACAGGGCCGTCGGACCGGATGGTGGTGGAGCGCTGCGCCACGTCGGAAACCAGCACCGTCTTGACGCCGTCCCAGTAGCCGTAGCCTCCCATGCCGAGGCTCTCGCCCACTTTCAGGACATCCGCGCCCCAGTCGGACATCTCGTGGTAGCTGTCGTAGCCGTCCAGGCCCACGTTCTGCAGCACCAACCCGGACGTCTTCTTGCCGAAGATGTCGAATCCGTTGCGCCAGTCCAGGTAGACCCGGTATCCGACGAGATCGCTTTCGATGCCCGGTCCTTCATAGCGGATGTATTCGCTGTGATCGGTGTACTGCGGCGGCGGGGTGACGTGACTGACGTTCTTGAAAGTGCCGCCCACATAGGTCTTCTCCTGCCACTCGCCGCCCTCCTTGATGGACACCTCGGCGTGCGTTCGTGGAGATACGGCGTCCGCGGCTTCCTGTCCGTTGACGAGAAAGCTGTGCGTCGCGGCGGCGTCGAGGTCGGCCAGGAAGGCGACCCTGTCGGGGCGAGCGTCCCCGTCGTCGTCGAGGAGCTGCGTGGGTCGTGGAGCATCGCCTTCCCATACCTGCAAGGGACCGGCGGTCACGCTCAGCTCGTTCAACGTGAGGATGACGAGCGTGTCGGGGCGGGGGAATGCGGAGGGGTTGGAGACCTCGAGGTGGGCCTTCCCCACCGCGTCGGGCTGCGGCTCAGACGGCGTTTCAGGTGTACTGTTGCACCCAAGCGGAACAAGGACGAGCATGGAAAGAACGAGTCGCATTCTCATGGAATTGATCCTCGTACCCGTCACCGTGCCAGCCAACCGCCGTCCACGGCAATGGTGAAGCCCTGCATGTATTGCGATGCCGCCGAAGCGAGGAAGACGGCCACGCCCTGAAGGTCCTCGGGGGATCCCCAACGTCCGGCGGGAATGCGCTCCAGGATGGCCTTGTTCCGAGCCGGATCCTCGCGGAGGGGTTTGGTGTTGTCCGTGGCCATGTACCCCGGGGCGACGGCGTTGACGTTGATGCCGTGCGGGGCGAGCTCGTTGGCGAGCAGACGCGTGAGACCCATGACCGCGCTCTTCGAGGCCGTGTAGGAAGGCACCAGGATGCCGCCCTGGAAGCTGAGCATCGACGCGACGTTGACGATCTTGCCGCCCCGTCCCTGCCCGATCATGACCTTGGCGACGGCCTGGCTGAGAAAGAAGAGGGTACGGAGGTTGACGTTCATCACGTCGTCCCAATCTTTCTCGGTGAACTCGGTGATGGGCGCCCGGCGGATGATGCCGGCGTTGTTGACGAGGATGTCGATTCCGCCGAGCTTCTCGACAGTCGCCTCGACGATCGCCGGTACGCAGCCCTTGTCCGCGAGGTCCGCGCGGATGGTCACGCAGCGACGCCCGAGGGCCTCGACCCGCTGCCGGGTCTCCGATGCATCGGAGCGGTGTACGAGAGCCAGGTCGGCGCCGGCCTCGGCGAGCCCCACCGCGATGCCCTGGCCGAGGCCCCGGCTGGCGCCGGTGACGATCGCGGTCTTGCCGTCGAGCTTGAACTGATCCAGTATCACGGGTCGCTTCACCTGAGTTGGTCGTTACGTCAGTTGGCCGAGGGTCAGGTGGTCCATGTCGTCGAAGGCCTGGTTCTCGCCGCCCATGCCCCAGCAGAAGGTGTAGGCACCCGTGCCGGCGCCGCAGTGAATGGACCAGCTCGGCGAGATCACCGCCTGACCGTTCGCTACCACCAGGTGTCGGGTCGCGTCGGGACGGCCCATGAAGTGGAAGACGCGGACGTCGTCGGGCATGTCGAAATAGAGGTAGATCTCCATGCGGCGCTCGTGGGTGTGGGGCGGCATGGTGTTCCACACGCAGCCCGGCTCCAGCACGGTGAAGCCCATGACGAGCTGGCAGCTCTTGGCGCCGTCCGGGTGAATGAGCTTGTAGATCGTCCGCTCGTTGGAGGTCTCCATGCTCCCCAGCCGCACGGGCTCCGCGTCGGACTGCCTGACGAGGACCGTGGGGTATTCGGCATGGGCCGGGAAGCTGAGGAGGTAGTACCGGGCGGGCGTCCCGGCCGTATCACTGGCGAAGGTGATGGCCTTGCTGCCGCGTCCCACGTAGAGACCGTCCCGCACGGCCATGGGGTACTCCGAGCCGTCGACCCTGACGGTTCCGGCGCCGCCGACGTTGAGAATCCCGAGCTCGCGACGTTCGCAGAAGGTCTCGGCGCGCAGCTCCGGCGCCGATTCCAGGGAGAGGGACCTCGTCGCCGGGACGGCGGAGCCCACGATGGCGCGGTCCACGTCGCTGTAGACCATGGAGACGCGGTCCTCGGCAAAGAGCGTATCGACCAGGAAGGTCTTCCGCACCTCCTCGGTGGTCATGCGGTCGAAGCGAACGGGATCGGCGGTGTAACGGACGTCCATGGCAGGACCTTTCTATGGGTTTGGATCAGCAGGCACGCTCACCGGGCGGCCCGCCACCGTCACGTCGTGGAAGTCGAGGCCCTGAACGTTCTCGATGATCACGGTCTCCTCTGCCGAGGCGACGGCGACGTTGATCAACCGCACGTCCCGGAGAGGCGCCTGCGGGGGCGCGTGGGCTTCGAAGAGCGTGCCCACGTCCCCCACCTCGAAGTCCTCGAACACGACGTCGCGGTAGGTGGCAGGGAAGTTGCCGCCCAGCTCGCCGGGGTAGTTGAGCTGGAACCAGAACAGACGCTTGAAGGAGCCCACCTTGAAGCGCCGAACCCCCACGTGCTCGACCGTGCCGCCGCGGTCCAGGTTCGCCTTGAAGCGGATGGCCGACGACCCTGAGCGCAGCACGTTGTCGGTGAAAAACACGTAGCGGACGTCCCCCGACATCTCGCTGCCGAGCGCGATGCCGTCCTCGCCGCCCATGTCGTTGCCGCGCACCACCACGTACTCGCTGGGCATGGCCACGGTGCGGCCGTCGAGGTCGCGTCCGGACTTGACCACCACCGCGTCGTCCCCGGTGCGGAAGGTCGAGCCCTCCACCAGGACGTAGCGGCTCGAGTCCACGTCCACGCCGTCGTTGTTCGGGAAGTGGCTCTCGACGTGGATCCCGCGCACCGTGGCGTGCTCGCAGTAGACCAGGTGGTTGACCCAGAAGGGCGAGTTCACGGCGGTGAAGCCTTCCAGCTTGACGCGGCGAGCACGGACGAGCTGAAGGAGCGGCGGCCGCAGGTGCGTGCCGGCCCCGAACACGCGCTCTTCGAGCGGCACGCCGGTGAAGCCCATGCGGCGCAGGCGCTGCATGTCGGGATCCGCCAGCGGGTGCCAGGCGTGAAAGCCGCTGCCGGCGTTGCCGTCGATGGTTCCGGGGCCTGTGATCGCCACGTCTTCCACGTCGCGGGCGTAGATGAGCGGCGAGTAGCTGTGCACCCGAGTCCCCTCCCAGCGGGTCTCGACCACCGGCAGGTAGTGCTCCGGTTCGGGCGAGAACAGCAGGTGCGCTCCAGGCTCGAGGTGGAGCTCGATGCGGCTCCGGAGATGGATCGGGCCGCGGCTCGCCCAGACGCCCGGGGACAGCACCACGCGCCCGCCGCCTTCAGCCGACGCCTTGGCGATGGCCGCCAGGATGGCCGGGCGCGCGTCCTCCACGCCGTTGGCCGCGGCCCCGAAGTCGGCCACGCGGTAGGTCCGCGCGGGGATGCGCGGCGCTTCGATGCGGGAGACGATGGTCTCCATCAGGTCCCAGTCCACCCGGCCGGGGGCGAGATCCTGGGCTCCGGTGGACCAGGCCCCGGCCAGCCACAGCAAGGCCAGGGCAGCGCCGACCCGGCAGTCGATGCGGAGCTTGTGAGTCACGCGAGGCAGTATAGCAGGATCGGACGGTGTTTGGCCACCGGTGGCATGCCGGAGCGCCCGACTGGCCTGTCCGACCCGCCGGGCTCCATCCGGCGGGCCGAGTAGAGTGACCCTCTGGGAACCCGGACTGCCTGAAGCAAGTCCTTCACTGTCAACCTCTTAGCCTGCATCCGACCGGCGGCGCCCCGCTCGCCGAGCGCGCTCATGCCACCGCTGGCAAAAAAGTTCTTGCACTGCTGGCGGCCCCGGCCTATACTCGTGGGCCAGCGACGGCACGCGACGTACGAACCTCCCTGACCGTGGGGGATCATACGGTCGATACGACTAGCCCAGAAGTTGGCAACTCCAACGAAAGGGGAGAAGTATGCACAGTTTGTCAACCCTCAGCTCACGCTTTCTGAGCAGCGTGACGATCGTCGGAATCCTCATCGCCATAGCCAGCGTGCAGCCGGCTCTGGCGCAGGAAACCGAGCAACCCGAGGCTGAAAGGCCCGCGGCAACAGGAGACGAACCTGCGGCGACAGAAGACGAAGCAGGCACCGAAGAGGAAGCGGCACCGGAAGAAGTGTTCGGGGAAGTCATCGAGGTCAGGGGGTTTCGCCACAGCTTGCAGGAGTCGGTGGCGCTGAAGCGGGACGCGGTGAACGCTCGAGAGAGCATCGTGACCGAGGACATCGGCAAGATGCCCGACCTCAACCTGGCGGAAGCGATCCAGCGCGTGCCGGGCGTGGCCATCGTCCGCGAGGGCGGCGAAGGGCGCCAGTTGTCGTTGCGGGGACTCGACGCGTCCTTCACGCGGGTCACATTGAACGGCATGGAGGTGCCGGCCTCCACCGGCGGCCTCGACAGCTCCGGCGGGATCAACCGGGGCCGGGGGTTCGACTTCAACGTCTTTCCCGCCGAGCTCTTCGCCCGCATCGACATCAACAAGTCCATTCTGGCCTCGATCGAGGAGGGCGGGGTCGCGGGTGCGGTCGAGATGTTCACCGCGCGCCCGCTGGACAACCCCGGTTTGCGGGGATCGGTCCTGGTCCAGGGCGGCTACAACGACCTGTCGGACGAGTCGGATCCGCGGTTGACCGCCACCGTCAGCACCACCAACCAGGCGGAGACCGTGGGGTTCATCCTGTCCGCCGCGCAGATGGGCCGGAGCTCGTGGCAGGACGGTTTCGGTACCGTCCGCTGGGCACAGCCCGACCGGCCCTTCGCCGGCAACGAGACGACTCTCAGTGACGAAGAGCTGAACTCGGCCTGGTACCCGCGGCTGCCCCGCCAGGACAGTTTCCGTCACGACCAGGATCGCCTGGGCATCGCCAGTACGCTCCAGTTCCGGCCGAATGACAAGCTGGACGTCGGTCTGAACTACGTACATTCGAAGTTCGATGCGCAGACCGACAGCTACAACTCCTTCGCACAGTTCCGCCGCAGCGGACCGTGGGGCTACCAGAGCATCACTCCGACCAACGTCACCTTGGTCCCGGACGGCACCGGTCAGGTTGC